>Ga0210396_10001033_pt1 | contig 31682 bp, 23 predicted proteins | sample IncBWH17OmetaG_FD_155466 | JGI IMG/M metagenome (GOLD analysis project Ga0210396, IMG submission 155466) | Forest soil microbial communities from Barre Woods Harvard Forest LTER site, Petersham, Massachusetts, United States - Inc-BW-H-17-O ...
GGAAAGGAAAAGTCGCATGAACGGCATGGAGAGCACGTCAGCCGCTCACCTAGTTAAGATGACGCAGCCGGAAGAGTTCGATCTCGTGATTCTCGGCGGCGGCACCGGTTCCACTGTCGCGGCGTGGACGTTTGCTGGAGAAGGCAACCGCGTCGCCGTAGTCGACCGCAAATACATTGGCGGGTCCTGCCCCAACGTCGCGTGCTTGCCCAGCCAGAACATCATCCACAATGCGAAGGTTGCGTCCTACTTTCGCCGAAGCAAGGAGTTTGGGATCACTCACGACGGTTTCACGGTTCATATGCCGGGCGTCCGTGACCGGAAGCGCATGATGGTATCCGGCTTGAACGACATGTAGATGGAAAATTACGCAAAACAGGAGCGGAGTTCATCTTGGGAACCGGACGCTTCATAGCCCCGAGAACCGGTTTTGGCGCCTCTTCCGCGGCTCTCGCGGATGTGAACGGCGACGGCAAGCCAGATCTCCTTGAGGCCAACGAGAGTTCCAATTCAGTGGGGGTGCTTTTGGGGAATGGCTTTGGAGCGGCACAGCCTGTCGGCCAAGAACACATCGTCCGCTGTGACCCAGGTGGTGCATTAAGGGCGAGCCGGGAATGCCTTGTGCGCTTAGAACATAGCTGACGCAACCAGGCGGTTACTCAAAACCCCTTCGCAGTGGTCAGTGAGCGCTACAGAGATGTTTCAACAACGAGCCAGAAACAGGTTCTAGTTTGAAAAGCGGAAGCTGTGCAGAATCTGCGACATGCTCTGATCCAACTTTTCCCGCTGCGCGGAAGTAAGTGTCTTCATCGGTGGATCGGAAACGTTCGGGCTTGTCTCAGTCGTACTAACCCTCAGTTCAAAGCATCTTTGCTTGTGAAACCCGCGGTATAGGTCGCTGCCAAGCGAATGGCTTGTCGCACCCTCGCCGGTGACTCCGTGTAGGAACTGGACGCCGCCGATCATCTCCACCGGATGTTCGGCGGAGACGAGAAACTCTGGCCATCGCCAAGGCCCGTTGGAGTCCATCAGCGGGTAGGGTGTCGCGCAGACATCGGGGGTCATCATTTGCTCCCTATGAATCTCTCTCACCTGAAACGAAGCAGCCCCGAAATTCGTACCCTCGAACTGCTTGGTGGGATAAATAAGACAGACGAGTGCGTCTCCTTCGCAAACGGGCATGAAGGATTGGAGGCATGGGTCGATTTTCCCTGCCGTACAAACCTGAAAGTCACTGGGATAAGAAAACAGAAACGCGCGGTCGGGGGTGGTGAAGGTCGTGGTTTGAGGAACAGATACTCGCTGCTGACTGTTTGCCATCTGCACTAGTAACGCAACCGTCATCAGCACCGCCAACTTTCGCCAATAGCGAGCGTTCATGGGCTGCATTGTAAACTGCGGTATGGTATCAAACCCACTCTTGTTGACGTTATCAGGCGTTCAGCAGGCAATATCACAAGCTTGCGTCGCCTGTTCGCCTGACAGACTGGGGTTTTGAGCGTAATGGGGATCCGCCCAGAATCGTGGGGCAGTATTCGGCATACACCGATCAGGTCATCGATCAAGGTTACCGCGCTGTGCAGGAACTTCTTATTCGAGCTGACGCCGAAGATCTGTCGGGATTGCCAGTAGTAACGCAAGGACTGTAGCAATAGCGTACTCGATTTCGCTTTCGGAACGGACCCGCCGCCGACAAGAATCAAGGCATTGAGGTGATTCGTGCAGCCCATGAGCAAGGCGTCACGTTCTTTCGATACAGCCGAATTCTACGGTCCCTACACAAACGAAGCGCTTGTGGGAGAGGCGCTCGCGCCTGTCCGCCACGGAGTCGCTATCGCAACCAAATTTGGCTTCGACAATGAAAAGGGCGGCCTTCTTCTTAACAGCCGACCGGAGCACATCCAGAAAGTGGTTGAGGAATCCCTGAAGCGCATCAGAACCGACCGCATCGATCTGTATTACCAGCACCGGGTCGATCCGAACGTGCCAATTGAAGACGTAGCCGGCACGGTGAAAGAGCTGATCGCAGAAGGAAAAGTGTTGCACTTCGGTCTATCCGAGGCGAGTGCAAAGACAATCCGCCGCGCGCATGCGATTCAACCGGTGAGCGCAGTTCAGACGGAATACTCGCTCATGAACAGAGATGTAGAGCAGAACGGTGTACTGAAGACTTGTGAGGAGTTAGGAATCGGCTTCGTGCCTTGGGGTCCAATGGGACAAGGCTATTTAACTGTGAAAATAGATGCTCAAACGAAGTTCGACCCAAGAATGGACGTGCGCTCGACCTTCCCTCGCTTCTCTCCCGAAACCATATCCGCGAACACGCCGATTATTGAACTAGTCAAAAAGTTTGCTGAGAAGATGAACGCCACGGCAGCGCAATTGTCCTTGGCTTGGCTGCTTGCGCGAAAGCCGTTCATCGTGCCGATTCCTGGCACACGCAGCGTCGATCACCTGAACGAAAACCTGGATGCCGTCAATGTTCGGCTGACCCCCGAGGATCTTCGTGAGATCGATAGCGCCTTCTCTACAATCGAAGTACACGGTGGCCGGATGAATGAAGAACGAATGAAGGTGGTTGACCAAACAGAGTGACCGGTTATCGCATGACCATAGGTTCGCTGGGAACTTGTAGAGGTCAGGCTATTCAGAACAGCAGACTTCGATTGCTCAAGGCCAATTCGGTCATTCACGGCATTATGAATCCGCTGCTCGCACCCTAGGTAAGGCCCCGTTGTCTGGACTGACATATGGGCAAGCAGAAAATCGGCGATCGATGGATTATGCAGAGAGAAACTGATTGACGAGAACCGCTGTGTCGTCAGGATTCTCTTCCGGGAAGAAGTGGCCGCCCTTCATCGCCTGTCCATGCGCGCGTGGAGCCCATTGCCGCCAAATGCCCAGTGGCCCTCCATCTTTTGCGTAGAAAGTGTCGAGCGGACCACCCTCGGCCCATAGGTGCAGCATCGGGCACTCGATTTGTTTCGCAGCTTCTTCGTCCGCACGATCGTGTTCGACGTCGATCGTCGCGGCGGCTCGATATTCCTCGCAGATTCCATGGACGCGCGCCCGATCGCGATAGGTTTGAACATATTCTTCAAGAATCTGCGGGCCGAAAGAACCTTGGCCGAAGGCGTTATGGAAAACGGCATCGGGAGCGCCGAGAAGATAACTCTCCGGGAGAGTTTCTTTCTGCGATAGCAGAATCCATGGCCAGTAGGTCTGAGCGAAGCGCGCATCGGACCGCTTCCACGCTTCGAGGATCGGAATCACGTCGAATACGGCTAAACGCTTCACGCTCTTCGGATGGTCCAAGGCTAGGCGGTAGGAAACGCGTCCTCCTCGATCGTGGCCGATCAGCGTGAAAGTCGGAAATCCGAGTTTGTCCATTACCTCAACCAGTTCCTTCGCCATTGCGCGCTTGGAATAAGGAAAGTAATCGTCGGTAGAAGCTGGTATTCCGCTGCGGCCGTAAGCGCGCAGGTCTACGCAGATCACGGTGTGATTGTCAGCAAGCTTCGGTGCAAGCAATCGCCACATGAGACTGGTGCGGGGGAAGCCGTGAACGAGCAGAACAGCCGGTCCGTTCCCATAACGGCGGACGAAAATTGCGTTTCCCGAAACCTCGACAAGAGACGACTCGAAAGGATCCTGGCCAACCATATTTGCTCCAGTTTTATTTGAGTTCGGTAGTTGTACCCGATTGGGTGAAAGAATTCTTCAGCAGAACAGCGAAAGATGCGGCTGTAAGGCCACCAAGAAGACTGCGACGCTCCATTGCTACCTCCTCAGTCTGGTCCTAGATGCTCTTGATCTCTCCCCCATCCATTCGTACAGAAGCACCTGTCATCCATTTTGCCGCGGGGGATACGAGATAACTCATCAGATCGGCGATCTCCTGCGGCGTTCCAAAGCGTGAGATGCTAGCTTTTTCAGGAAAATTATTGATTGCCTCTCTGACTGTGAGATTGTGGGCAGGTGCCCAACTTTCAAAGAAAGCCCGTCGGCGTCCTGTCATTACTGCTCCAGGGGATACGCTATTGACTTGGACTCCATCTTTGATTCCTTGCTCTGCGAATGCCTTAGCGAGCGCGTTAATTGCTGCATTGATCGCCGCGACTGCCGCAAAACCCGGCTTGGGGTCGAAGGCTGCGCTTCCCGACATAAACACAACAGACCCGTTCGAGTTTTTCAAAGCGTTCCAAGCCTCGATTGTCAAGCGGCGCGCCCCGTGGAACTTGAGTGTCATGCCATCGTCCCACTGCGCATCGGTCATCTGAAACAAATCAATCTGCGGGACTGCGCCCGCAATGCTGAGCAGGGCGTCAATTCTGCTAAAGCGTTCGAGAGTCCCTTCGATGACGGCTTTTGCCGATTGTGGTTGACCCAGGTCGAGAGCCAACACCATCGTTTCGGCTCCAAGGGACCTCACTTCGACCGCGGTGTTTTCCAGGTTCTCCATATCCCTTGCCACCAGCACGATGGCCGAGAAATCGCGCGCGAGTCGCAGGGCTGTGGCTCGTCCTATGCCCTGACTTGCGCCGGTGACGATGGCGACAGAATTAGTGGCCATTCCAAATTGCCTCTAGTAGGTATTTGATTCAAAAAGTTAAGTTGGTTATGCCACCTATGACGAGAGAGTTTCACGCGCCGCTTCCAGGATTACGTTAACGACGAGATTCGGCTCCGAGTACATCGGGCTGTGGTCCGCATCGTATGAATGGACTTTCGCGCGCATGCGATCGGCCATGAAATGCTGCGTCTTCGGGTTAATCATGCGATCCTCTTCGGCAATCAGGAACCACGACGGTTTCGTTTTCCAAGCCGGTGTCGGGGCCGGTTCTTGAATGCACTGAACCGCGATCGGCCGTTGCACGGAAGTTGCAATGCTTGTTTGTTCGGCAGAAGCCTTGTGGGCAACCGCTTGGCGAAACCCACCGTCCGGAATCCATATAAAGCCACGAGAATCGGGAACCAACTTCGGCGATTCCGGGGGCTTTGGGTCACGATAGAAAAGCTTAGCTACGGTCTCGCCCTCGTCGGGCGCGAGCGCCGCGATATAGATCAGAGACTTGACCCGCTCTTCCCTCACCGCTGCGATCACGGCGCCAGAATAGGCGTGTCCCACCAGGACCACCGGGCCGCTGGTCCGCTCCAGCGCCTGACTCAAAGCAGTTGCGTCGTTGGTTAAGGACGTGAGCGGGATCGGTGCGCAGATGACGTGAAGACCGTGGCGTTCCAAAGGCAGAATGACATTGCGCCAACACGAGCCGTCGGCCCACGCTCCGTGCACCAAAACAATTGTTGAGTTCGGAGGAAATCTATTTGTCTTGGAAACCTGAGAGGTCGCGGCAGCCTGTGTGGTGTTTTGCGCTCGCGCAAGTTTACTGAGCGAGCCATCGAGAGCAACACCTAGAGATGCAGCTGTGAGCGCACCAAGAAATCTTCGACGTTCCATATCCTCTCCCAATCACGTTCTGCCAAGAAATTGAGCAAAAGGTATTCATTATTAAGCCGTTCGTTCTGCTTTCAGCCGGCCGACGCCATTCGCGGCGAAGAAGTTTTTCATCGCGGCGGCAATTTTTCCGACGTGTGTCTCAATCGCAAAGTGTCCAGTATCGAGAAATTGCACCTGCGCGTTCGGCAGGTCCTTTCGAAAGGCCGCTGCTCCCGCGGGAATGAAGAAGGGATCATTTTTGCCCCAGATCGCAAGCAAAGGCGGTTTCGATTTACGGAAATATTCCTGGAATTTCGGATAAAGCTTTAGGTTCGACGCATAATCCAGAAACAAATCGAGCTGAATCTCTTTATTCCCTGGCCGTTCGAGCAAAGCCGTATCCAACGTGTATGACTCAGGCGGAACAGCTTCCGGATTCGCGACACCGTGGGTGTACTGCCAGCGCGTTCCGCCGGCGGTCAAAATACTTTGGCGGAGTATGTCGCGATTCTCTGCGGTGGGTGATGCCCAATACTTTCGGATCGGGCCCCAGGCGTCGCCAAGGCCTTCTTCGTAGGCGTTCCCGTTTTGCGAAACGATCGCTGTAACGCGCTCAGGGTGAGCCATTGCCAAACGGAAGCCGGTGGGCGCGCCATAGTCGAACACATAGATTGCGTAGCGGTCGATTTTGAGTGCTCGTGTGAAGGCGTCGATCGTATGCGCCAGTCGATCGAAGGTGTATGAATATTGCCGCTCAGATGGAACCTCCGTGAAACCGAAACCAGGTAGGTCGGGAGCGATCACGCGGTACTCTTCGGCCAGGTGCGGAATGAGTTCGCGGAACATGAACGATGATGTTGGGAATCCATGCAGCAAGAGAACGACCGGTGCCTTTGCGTCGCCGGCGCAGCGATAAAACATTTGCACGCCATCGGCTTCCACCCTATGGATAAATGTAGTCGGTATGTTGTTTCGGGCCTCGCCCTGACTCGACATGTGGCGTTTTGTCCCTGTTCGTGACATTGCATCACTCATAAAAGACCTCTCCTCATTTCATTGACCTCAAGTGCATGTGGAATACCAAGAGAGGCACAGCTCATTCGGAGAGAGTGCATTCAACGCAAATTATTCTGGCGGTTGAAGTTTGGAGGGAAGGGGTTCGTAGAATCCCGAGCCGAAGCTGACAAAGTCTCTGACGGATGCCCGCCGCTGACGAACCTCCGTCGGATTCACTGGTGCCGGTAGGTTTTTGTCTAAATCTAAACCGGCGTGGAAAGTCAGTTGTCGGTAGCCGTGCCGCCGCCGCTGCGTTTCTGGGGGACCGCGGCAGGCCGCCGAACGCTAAGCTTCTTCATCCTATAGGCCAACGACGTTCGCTTCATTCCTAAACGCGCGGCCGCACCACTGATCACCCAGTTGCTTGCTTCCAGCGCACGAAGGATATGATCCCGCTCTACCTCTGCGAGACCATTCATGGGGACATTTGGTTCCTTGGGAGTTTGGAACGGCTCCAGTTCGGACGTGGGCGCGCGTAGCGTGGACTGCGGCGAGAGAATTACGGCGCGTTCGATGAAGTTTTGCAATTCGCGGATGTTTCCGGGCCATGGATATCGTACCAACGCATCCATCGTCTCAGGAGGAATTACGTCAACTCGTTTATTCATCCGTTGAGCGTAGAGCGCTGTAAAATGCCGGACCAACCTCGGAATATCTTCGTTGCGTTGCCGAAGGGCAGGGACCTGAATCGGAAATACTTTCAGACGATAGTAAAGGTCTTCGCGAAATGTGCCTTGCTTCACCATCGTCGGCAAGTCCCGATGCGTGGCCGCGATCAGGCGCACGTCAACCTTATGCGTGCGATTGCTCCCGAGCCTCTCGAATTCGTGCTCCTGTAAGACGCGCAGCAGTTTCGCCTGAAGCTCGAGAGGAATATCGCCAACCTCGTCAAGAAACAGCGTGCCTTTATCAGCGAGTTCGAACCGTCCCGTTTTTTGGGCGATAGCGCCGGTAAATGCGCCTTTTTCGTGGCCGAAGAGATCACTCTCCAGCAGTCCGAGGGGGATTGCCGCGCAATTCAGTTTCACGAATGGTCGATCGTGGCGACGACTCAGCTTGTGTATGGCGCGCGCAACGAGTTCTTTGCCGGTTCCTGTCTCACCTAGGATCAGCACGCTGGAATCGGTCGGCGCAACCACAGACACCAGGCTTAGCGCGGTTTTCAGCGCCACACTCTCCCCAACGATTTCGCCAAACTCAGCGCGAACTTCCTCCTCGAGGTAGATTCTCCGTTTCGTTTCTTGATCTCGATCCTTTGTCGCCTTTTCGAACTCCAAAGTGTTCTCGACCGCAATCGCTACCTGACAGGCCACTTGCTCGAGCAAGATGACATCGTCTTTCTCAAAAGCATTGTCTGAACGCCTGGAGAGCATCAGAACGCCAACCACCCGATCTCGGCCTACGAGCGGAAGATAACACCCCGTCCGGAGGCCTTCTTCGACCACCCGCTCGTAAAGAAGCCGGCCGTCAGCGTTCCCATAAATTTCAGGGTCTTCGCGGACCTGTTCGAAGCTATCGATACGGACGCTCTTGGCCTTCCGCAATACCTGGCCTGAGATCGAACTATTCATCGGCACCAACGATCCTTCGCGGATGGGTCCTTTCGCGTCAGGATTGTGCAGGATAGTGACGCGTAACGCACCGCTCTCGGAATCGGGTAGCAGCAAGGCGGACACGTCACATTGCATTACCCTGAATAGACTCGTCGAAAGCGCCTCGACAACCTGCCGGAGGTCTAACCTGGACGTCGCGCTGCTGGTGATGTCTAGCAGCAGCCGCAATCGATCGCGCTCACGCTGCAACGCCTGTTCCTTCATATGGCGCTCAATCGCGATTCCGGTGATGTGGCTGGCATTCTCAATCAACTGCAGGTCATTGGCAGCGGGGCTGCGTGATTCACGATAATTGATAGAAAAAGTGCCTAGGGCCTTGCCTTCGCTCGTGAACAACGGGCGAGACCAAACGGAACGAATTCCATAAGGCATCATGCGGTCACGATAGTTGTCCCAGACGGGGTCCGTCAGGATGTTGGTTACATATACCGGCTCCTTCCGATAAATCGCTGTACCACAAGATCCGCCTTTCGGACCAACCGCCATGGTCCCTGCTTGAGCGCAGAATCCAGGAAGGCTGGGCGCCGCAGCACAATAGAGTTCCTTTCCGTCTTCGTCAGGAAGCCAAATCGTGCAAGACATACCTTCGGCTTGCGATTCAACCAATTGAGCAATGATCTTGAGCACTTCAGGGAGCGGAGAGCCAGCAAAAATCAATTTTTCCAGGTTGATGACAGATTCGGTCGAAAAGAGCCCCGACTCGGGTTTGGACGATTCCTCCCGCGACAGAACTCGTGCGCGAAACTGTATTGCTCTTTCCATGAAATGTTCTCTCCGCCCGATTAGATTCTGTTAGTCGAGTTTCGGTATCAACCCAAAGGGAAAAGGGATGGCGACGGCGAGAAGTTTGACCATCTTTTGCCGCTGCTGCGGTAAGTTGAGGTACGTCTATCGCAGGCCGGTTTCGCAGCCCCGACTTCGGACGCGTCAGACACTAGTTTAAGCGGGAGCGGGCGAAACTGCCACTGTTTAGAGGAGCGAGTGAGTGGCTGGAGAGGCCTTTTGCGATCGAGCGCAAATAATGACTTGCAGTCCGCACAAGGCAGCGTCCTGAAAACTTTTCCCGGTGAAATCGCCAACCCACAACCCACCCCACAAAATGCGATGTCTTGTACGACTTGCGCGGTGTTTGGCAGTCCCCGCGTGCTTGTAAGTTCTGTCACGGCAGAGGTCGCGAGTTCGAGTCTCGTCGTCCCCGCCATTCTTTTCAAGCACTTGCAGCCCTGAGCAATCCGAGATCAGGGGATATTAGGGAATAGCAGTCGTTTCATCCCTTTTCACTTTTGTGTGCTTTCGCTCGAGTACCGCAGGCGCTTTCCTTTATCAATTTGATCTAATTGTAATCAAGGGCGTCAGGGACGAGATTGGGCGTTGAAGAGCTTGTCAGGATCTGGGAGGCTCGCCCCGTGGGATAGGTAAGCCTCACCTTAATCTTTGTGGGCGTTGCCGACCGCGATTATTCCGTCGTGAGACCACTCTGGGCTTCCCATCCACTTCCATTCCTCGATGATCTCCCGGTCGGCCTAAAGGATGCTCTTGCGGATGCTGGCGAACGTTTTGCCACGCCAGTCTGTGAGTTCTGTGATCAGCTGGTCAATACGTTTCGATGGATTCATTGGATCTTTATGCCTCGAATTCTTGTCCCGTTTTCATGCGAGTCGTTTTATTGGGTAACCTTCCCGGTGTGCTGACTTTTGGCAAGGAACGGCCATGCCGGCAGCGGTTCGCTGCAGCTTCTTGTTAGGCCAATCTTTTCGAAATAAGTCGTCGAAGGACATGGCCTTTCCACATCCACAATCCCGTAAAGACCATTACAGGAAGGAAGACAAACCGAGTTGCGGGGGCGTAGTCTGGAAGTTTTTCAAACGGACTATAGATGTAACCGAGTATCGGAATACTAAAGATGATGTGAATCCAGCGAAAAATCGAACGTGTGATGCCTCGGTTCACGATGGTTGGTGCATAAGCTGATTGTGCCACGATGTCACTCCTTGAATTTGGTCTTTGGTCTGATCTTTTCCTGAACTTCCGGTAGGAGTTCGTGCAGTGGTTCTTATCCCCAGATGCCGAACGTCCGGGTCCGTGGAATCCTACCCTTGCGCAAAGAACGCGCAAGGATGGGGCACCCCTGCATGATTTTACGATCCTCCTCGATTCACGACTCTTGAGCCGCCTGAGGCGGCCGGGTGGGCGTTTCGATACCGAACTGCTTTGCGTACTCCGCGTTCAGCCGCTGCCAGCCGCCGAACCTCATGGCCTCGGGGCCAGCGATGCGGCCGATGGGAGTTTCGCTGAGAAGGTGATCCAGAACATCGAAACAAATGTGCCACCCGGCAGCACCCATGGCGATGAAGCGGTGCCCGATGTTGGTCCACAGCGTCAGGCGCGTGCCGCCACCGAAGGCTTCGAGTTCCCACCGCATATCGAAGCCACCCCAGTTGTACTCAAGCACCTCGGGAGCGTCGGCTCGCGTCACTTTTGTTTCGGAAACGCGCAGCGTGGGCGCTCCCACCGTGGTGAGCTTCACCGTGGTTCCAACCGTACCCAGGTTCGCATCGGCGTCGAAGGGCGCCCACTCGCGCAGATGCGCCGGGTCGGTAAGCGCCTGCCAGACTCTTTCCGGCGAGTGGCGCAATTCTCTGACGAGAATGAGCGTCCACTTCTCTTCACCGTTTTGTCCCCGGTCCTTTCGTATCTGCGCCCCGCTGGCCGGACCCGGTGTGTACTGCTCGCGATCGGTCATCTTTTTTTCCTTAACGGCCGTCCTTAGTGGCATGCCAGCTGGGTGAGCTGAATGAGGTTGCCGCAGGTGTCGTTCAGCATCGCAATGGTCGAGCCGGTCACGTCGGTGGGCGGCATGGTGAACTCGGTGCCGCGGGCCTTGATCCGCTCGTAGTCGCCCTTGACATCGTCGGTAAAAAAATTGGCCGCAGGCTGGCGCTGTTGAAACATCGCCTGCTGATACGCTTTGGCTGCAGGGTTGTTGTTTAGCGCCAGCTGCAGCTCAGTGCCGTCCGGCTCCTCCGTCGAGGCCACGGTCAGCCAGCGAAATGGACCCTGACTGAAATCGGCCTTCTTGGCAAAGCCCAGTGCCTCCGTATAGAAGCGCAGGGCCTTGCCCTGGTCGTCCACGTATACGCTGGTCAGTTTGATTTTCATTCCGTTTCTCCTTTTCACGTTCGCGGTTTGGGCCGCGTTGTCTTCTCCTTAGTCTTCCTGTTCGTTGGTGTTGACTGATCCATGCGGTCGTGATCCATGCGATCAAGGTGGCGTTCGAGAGCATCCACGTGAGCGGACCAGAATCGGCGGAACTGAGCCAGCCAGTCATCAACCTCCTGAAATGGTTCAGGTTTCAGCCGGTAGAGACGGCGCTGTGCGTCCACCGTAGATTCTACGAAACCGGCCTCTCGCAGCACGCGCAGGTGCTTTGACACGGTCGGCTGCGTCATACGAAGCTGACACTCGATCTCTCCAACCGACTGTTGTGACGAGACCAGGAGGCTCAGTATCGCGCGGCGGTTCGGCTCCGCAATGATTTCGAACACAGATTCCATTTCCTGTATATACTTCAACGCGCATATACGTGTCAAGGTATATTTAGAGAGGGCGTGGCAGCTGTTCTCGAACAACAAGCTTCGCTTACTCCCCCCTGGCGCCGGAAACCACTCAAGTGATCGATCACGATCTGCGACTGGAACGACCCAATCCCTGCTCGCAAGCGCTGTTCGTCGTGCTGAAAGGACCCGCACGCGGTACACGAATGACTCCCGCAGGTCTACGCTCCCTGTTCCGCTACCATCGCCGCACCACCGGTATCCGGCTCGCCAACCCGCACCGGTTTCGACACTATTCCGCGTCCCGGACTATTGCCAAGTTTCCAGAATCTAAAGGTTGTTGAGGAAACCAAGGAGCTGGTCCCCGGGTTGATAGCGTTTGAACTTGCCGTTCAGCGGTTTCGTTTTGCCGAGTGCCTTCTCCTTCATCGCCAGTGTAAATATGCGACCACCGCGGATAGAAAAATCAAAGCTGGAAGACGGATAAAACAAAATAGTACGCAAAAGCGGCTGCCATCTGCATCGTATGGTTCTGAACCACATCAGGGTAGGTGCGCACCAGTGCGTCTTTTACACTTGCGGTGCGCCATCGGGCGCGTGGACCTTTTCTCTGCCCGCTCTGCCTATCTTCCAGTGCTGTCTCCCATTTTCTGCGCTGGCTTGTGGATTTCCCACGAACTGTGCTCACGTTCGCACCCCGAGTCTGTCACTCCCCTCGCTCCTTCGCTTCTTCTTGTGGTTTGCACACCCGAGAGCGCCGACTGTTGATCCCTGCTGGCGTGACTCCTTGTTTCGTCTTTGGATTGAAGACCATACCGAAAACTACCCCAAGACCCAGGCCAATTAAGAGGAACGTTACCGCAGAATATGGGTCGTATCCACGTTGTTCACTTTTCACTGCCTCATCTTTCAAGTATCTCTCCATGGATTCTTACGAACACGCTTATGAAAGACGAAGCAGCATCCTCTTTTTATGCAGCGCAAAAACCATGCTACTTTACCAAGGCCTGGTTTTGCTGCTGATGAATGACTGGCGGGTCTCACGTGCAGGTAATTTCGTCCGCTTCAAAACGAACAAAACTTCTCGCGGGTTTATCTAAAGGAAACACTGTAGGCGCTTTCGATGCGGACTTCCGAACGTATGGCAATGGTAGGGCTGAAAGATCTCCGGTTGCCGCTCAGACCCGCTGTTTTCCAACGGCCGAGCGGTCGTCATCACCATCAATGCCCCTCCACACCATCTCACGGACAAAGTTTCCCTCCACAACTTTCTTTCAAGCTTTTCGAGTGCGAAGTTTCGGCACCCCCAAGATCGGCGTAAGCGGAACTCGGTCTTCGGTTCTACGTTTTGCCGCTGGTCAGAAAAAGGGCAGACAGCGGTGGCAAGGTCAGGGACACGGAGAAAGGGCGTCCATGAGAACGCACTGGCGCGGCTTCTACGCCGCCCAGGTTTCCCCAACCTGCGCCTCCGTAAATCAAAGCATCACTGTTTAAGGTCTCTTTCCAAAACCCTTCTCTAGGAACTCCTACGCGGTAGTTGTGTCGTGGCACGGGAGTGAAGTTCAGAGCAATGAGGATGAGATCGTCCGTTGTCTTAGCCTTTCGAATCATGGTTAGAGTGCTCTGCTCGCTATCATTACAGTCGATCCACTCGAAACCGCCGGCCTCGCAGTCCATCTCGTGCAGCGCTGCCTGCGCACGGTATAGACGATTGGCGTCTGTGAGCCACTTTTGTAGGCCCTGGTGCGGAGGATATTCCAGCAACTGCCAATCCAGACTGCCGTCGTGAATCCACTCTCGCCACTGCCCAAGCTCATCACCCATGAACAGCAGTTTCTTGCCCGGCTGCGCGTACATGTAGCCATAGAGCAGCCGCAGGTTGGCGAATTTCTGCCAATCATCCCCAGGCATCTTCCCCAAGAGCGAGGCTTTTCCATGGACTACCTCATCGTGCGACAAGGCCAAAACAAAGTTTTCTGCGAATGCATACACTGTCCTAAAAGTCAGCTTGCTGTGATTGAACTTGCGATAGATGGGGTCCAACGACATGTATTGCAAGGTGTCGTGCATCCATCCCATGTCCCACTTCAGCCCGAACCCAAGGCCGCCGACATAGAGAGGACGCGACACCATGGGCCACGCGGTGGATTCTTCGGCAATGGTGTGAGTGCCCGGATACGCTTTATAGACCTCTTCGTTGAGCTGTCTGAGGAAGTGAATCGCCTCCAAGTTCTCGCGTCCACCATGCTGATTGGGGATCCACTGTCCGTCTTTGCGGGAATAATCCAGGTAGAGCATGGAGGCCACGGCATCCACGCGCAAACCGTCCACATGGTAGCGATCGAGCCAAAACATGGCACTGCTGATGAGGAAGGACCGCACTTCGTTCCGGCCGTAATTGAAGATGTAACTGTTCCAGTCTGGATGAATTCCCTGGCGTGGATCCGCGTGCTCGAACAGATGGGAGCCATCAAAATACACGAGCCCGTGCTCGTCGTTAGGAAAGTGGGAAGGGACCCAATCGAGAATGACACCAATATCGTGCTGGTGGAGGTAGTCGACCAGGAACATGAAATCTTCCGGGGGACCATAGCGGCTTGTAGGAGCGAAATAGCCTGTCGTCTGATAGCCCCAGGAACCGTAAAACGGATGCTCCATGACGGGCAAGAACTCAACGTGGGTGAAGCCCAACTTTTGGGCATGCTCCGCGAGTCGAGGAGCCAGTTCGCGATAGCTTAGGAAACGACCTCCTTCCTCGGGCACGCGCCTCCATGATCCAAGGTGCACCTCGTAAATGGCCATCGGCCTTTGCAAGCTGTTGTACCGATGCCGGTCGCGCATCCAACTGTGGTCCCGCCATGTGTAGTTTAAGTCGCAAATAATGGACGCTGTCTTCGGCGACGTTTCAGTCTTGAAGGCAAACGGGTCGGCTTTATCCACCCGATAACCGTCATAGCGGGAGACGATGTGATACTTGTAGGGGACGCCAGCGTGGAGGTCCGGCACAAATGCTTCCCAGATCCCCGACCCTCCCCGAGAACTCAGGGGCAGCTGCATCTTGTCCCACCCATTGAATTCACCCATAATGAAAACGTTTTCGGCATTGGGAGCCCACACCGCGAAATAGGTTCCTTCCACGCCCTGCATTTCGGTGCAGTGGGATCCCAGCTTTTCATAGAGGCGGTAGTGAGTTCCTTGGTTAAACAGAAATAAGTCGTCAGCGGTCAGCAACGAAATGTCATTGCGAATAACGCCTGCGCTCTGACCGTTCCTCGTCGCCTGTAATGTTCTCTGCTCCGACTTGTTCATTGTTCTGCTCCCTCTCGCGGGTGTTGAGCTCAACAGCGGATTGGATGTTCCATACCAGCGTGATGTTGTCGAAGGCAACACGATCTACTGCGGCGACATCTCAATGTGCGAATTTGTCAGAGCCTTAGACCCTTTGGATGCAGGAGCTTGGAAATTCCCTCGAGTGCAAGCTCGGCTGAGGCAGCTTATCGCAGAGCCGAAGCTGGCCATAATCAGATTTCGAAGCCTTGGCCTTCGGCCGATTCTAGCCTTGAACTGCGATGTGATAGGTTAAAGAAATTCGTGCCGGTCACGCGGCACACAGCTGGCCAGCACGTATGTCTTGTCGTGCTGACGCTTCGATTAAACGTTGCCTTCTCGGAGGCTGTGATGGAAGTAGATGAACTCGACAAAGATGATAATAATGAATTGTCTTTCGTGCAGCGAGTGGTTATTGAAAACGTCAGGCCGGAAATTCAAGGCGGTCGTTTTCCGATTAAGCGCACGATTGGTGAGCATGTGGAAGTGACGGCAGACATTTATGCCGATGGCCACGATATCTTGCGTGCTGTTTTGCTGCATCGTCCAGTTTCCCAGCGGGACTGGGAAGAAGTGCCGATGCAGCCGCTGGTGAACGATCGCTGGCAGGCTAAGTTCCTTGTCTCCGGGGAGGGTATACATCTCTACACACTCAAGGCCTGGCTGGATCCATTTCAATCCTGGAGTAGGGATTTCGGCAAAAAGTTAGAAGCCGGCCAGGACATCTCCGTGGACCTGCTCACCGGAGTGCAATTGGTTCAAGCGGCTGCAAAACGTGCGAGCGGTGAAGACGCCAAGAGGTTATCTGCCTGGGCGCGCGAGATCTTGCGGCTCCAGAAACAAAACTTGAACGATGCAGTGGAGCGGCTTTCCAATGTCGAACTGACGGTCCTGATGGTATTGCACGCAGATCGCAGCCAAGCCACGATCTACGGCAAGGAACTTACGGTGGTTGTCGATCGTGAAAGAGCTGGGTTTAGCGCGTGGTACGAGATGTTCCCGCGATCTTGCGGGGCAGAAGCCGGACGACACGGGACCTTCCAGGATTGTGAGAGAAGGCTGGAGTATGTCTCTGGCATGGGATTTGACGTCCTTTATCTTCCGCCTATTCATCCTATCGGTCGCACGCACCGTAAGGGTAAGAACAATACCGAGGAGTCCACTCCCGAGGATGTCGGAAGCCCTTGGGCCATCGGTTCGAAGGAAGGTGGACACAAAGCGATTCACCCGGAACTTGGGACGCTTGAGGAGTTCCGCCGATTAGTGGCACGCGCAAAGGAATTCGGATTGGAGGTGGCCCTGGACCTTGCGTTCCAGTGCGCACCGGACCACCCCTACGTATCGGAACACAAGGAATGGTTCCGCGTGCGGCCGGACGGCAGCGTGCAGTATGCCGAAAACCCTCCTAAAAAGTACCAGGACATCTACCCGCTGTATTTCGAAAATGAGCACAACCGCGAGCTGCGGGAGGAATTGCGAAGTGTGGTGCGGTTCTGGATCGAACAGGATATCCATATCTTCCGCGTGGACAACCCTCACACTAAGCCTTTTGATTTCTGGGAGTGGCTGATTGCCGACATAAAGACCGAATACCCTGAGGTTCTATTTCTTTCCGAAGCTTTCACGCGTCCGAAAGTGATGTATCGGCTCAGTCAGATGGGATTCACGCAGTCATATACATATTTTGCCTGGCGGAACACGAAGTCGGAACTCACGGAATATTTCACCGAGCTCACGCAGACGGAGGTGCGCGAATATTTCCGTCCAAACCTCTGGCCCAACACTCCGGACATACTTACGGAATTCCTCCAATTCGGTGGTCGTCCCGCTTTCATGATCCGATTGGTTCTGGCAGCAACTCTGGGGGCGAGCTATGGAATCTACGGACCGGCCTTCGAGCTCTGTGAGAACCGGGCTCTTCGCCCGGGCAGCGAAGAATATTTGGACTCTGAGAAGTACCAGATACGGCACTGGGATATTGATAATCCAGATAGCCTTAGAACCCTGATTGCACGTGTGAACCGCATACGTCGCGAAAATCCCGCTCTGCAACGCGATTGGAGGGTGCGCTTTCATCCGGTCGACAACGATCAACTGATTGTTTACAGCAAGACGACCGGAGATCTAGCCAACATCATCGTCGTGGTCGTCAACCTCGACCCTCATCACACTCAGTCTGGCTGGGTCGACTTGCCGGTCGAGTTGTTCCAACTCGATCCGCACCAGCCGTATCAAGTGCATGATTTGCTGACCGATGCCCGCTACTTCTGGCACGGGACTCACAATTACGTCGAGCTCAATCCGCAAATGATGCCGGCGCACATCTTCCGCATCCGGCGGCTCGTGCGGACTGAACGCGACTTTGATTATTTTCTGTGACGGAAGAACAAAGAGATTTTGGGGAAGAAGGTCCCCAAGGGATATGTCGAATTCAGTTGCGACGAATGAATTGTTGGCGGCCTTTGGGAAGAGTCTGCCGCCGATTCTCCCGGACTTCCTCGCGCAGCGTCGCTGGTTCGGCGGCAAGGCGAGAGTGATTCAATCCGTCGAAATATCGGATGTGGTACCGCTTTTCTCCACCGATCCACAGGTTTACTTGTTTCTGATTCACATTGAGTACGCGACCGGGCTTGGAGAAATGTATGCGCTTCCTCTGCGATTGGCGATAGATGAGGAACAATCCCCCGGTGGAGAACCTGTTCCATCCTTAAGAATCAATCGGGAAAGCAGTTCAGGGAAGATTGGTTTGTATGACGCACTCTCTAACCAGCCATTCCTAACTTTTCTGCTGGAGGCAATTTCGCGAGGGGATCGCTTTCCCGGTGTTCGCGGTGAAGTTCGGGCGGTTTCAGGTGCTACGCTTCGGTCTATGTGGGAGCCATCGCAGGGTCCACTGGCGCCATCTTTGATGAAGGCGGAACAGAGCAACAGCTCTGTCGTCTATGCCAACCGCTTAGTGCTCAAGTTGTTTCGCCGCTTGGAAGAAGGGCTCAATCCTGACCTCGAGATTGGCTCATTTCTGACGGAGAAGACTGAGTTCAGAAATGTGCCCATGCTGGCGGGCCATCTGGAGTATGTCAGCAACGAGGGGAAACGAATCACCCTGGGGATCCTCCAGGGGTACGTTCCAAATCACGGGGATGCATGGCAGTACACTCTGACGGCGCTCGCGACATACTATGAACAGGCTCAATCCGCAGCCGGGATTCGACTCGAAGAGTTGCCACATGCCCCAATCCTGGCACTGGCTGAGCGAGAGCTTCCACCTGACGCAAAACAAAGAATCGGCTCTTATCTTGAATCCGCCCGGTTGCTCGGCGTCAGAACCGCCCAGCTTCATGTTGCCCTGTCTACAACCCGAGACCAGCCTGCTTTTGCGCCTGAACCCTTTACCGGAGCGAATCAGCGGGAGCTAGTGAAATACGCGCTTGATCTCATCGCCCGAACATTTCATTCGCTTCGCCAGGAGAGTGAGAGACTGTCCCAGGGCGTGCGGGAAGAAGCCAGCAAAGTCGTGAAGCTCGAGGAAGGACTACGCCAGCGCGTCCGTTTGCTGGAAGGGTTCAAGATTTCCGCGATGCGTACTCGCATCCACGGCGACTACCATCTGGGGCAAGTCCTTGTCACCGGCGACGACTTTGTCATCATCGATTTCGAGGGAGAACCCGCCCGGACTTTGAGCGAGAGGCGAAACAAAAACTCTCCCTTGCAGGATGTTGCTGGAATGCTGCGCTCTTTTCACTACGCGGCGTACGCGCCACTTCTCGGAGAAATCAGGGGCCGAGAAGTTACGCAAGAAAGACTCAATGCTTTGGATGTCTGGGCGCAATATTGGCAAACGTGGGTTTCTGCTACGTTCCTGAAAACGTATCTGAGAACTTCGGGCTCTGCCTCTTTTGTTCCTCAGAGCCGTGAAGAACTCGCAGTTCTATTGGATACCTACGTGATCACCAAGGCCGTATATGAGCTGGGATATGAACTTAACAACCGGCCGTCCTGGCTTCGGATTCCATTGCAGAGTGTCTCGAAGCTTCTTGATGCTGCTTAGACCTGGTTTCATAATAAGATGTCTTTGAAAGGGCAAGACTTCTTTTCTGCACCGACTCGGCTTGCTGACGGAAGACGGCCAGATCACCGATATAGAGAGGCGATCTGGCGCCTATTATCGCGCGATGGCACCAATCCTTTCCAAGCGTGCCAAAGTCCTGCGATGCCACAGAAACAAAGCGGCTCATAGCGTGTGCTATGAGCCGCTGAGTTGATGCAATCGAATGGCGGCTACTGAGGAGGCTTCTCCTGCTCGGGACGCGGCTCTTTTTCCGGACGAGCCGGTTCTTCTGGGTGAGCTTGCTCCGGAGCACGCTCGGTCTTCGGCTGGGGCGCCATTTCCGGATGTTGGTTGTTCTCTGGACGAGGTGCGGCTTCTGGATGTGGTGGAGTTTCGGGATGAGGTGGGTTCCCCGGCCGAGGCTGATTCTCGGGACGAGGTGCGTTCTGCGGATGGGGCTCGTTCTCCATGCGCGGTTCGCTCTCCGGTTTAGACGCAGTTGGCGGATGGGGTACTTCAGGGCGGGTTGCTGGAGTGACACCTTGCTGCGTGTCTGGTCGAGGTACATTGTTTTCGGGTCGAGTGTTCTCGGGTCGATTGTTCTCTGGCCGAGGAGCCTGGTTGTTGTCCGCTGACCGAGAGGCTGGGTGCTCGGTAGGAGGATTGTAAGGCGCCCCCGCCCGGCTAGCTTTTACAACGCCGCTGGCGCTAAATGCTCCGGGCTTGGGAGTCGCAGCGACCGGTGGTTGGCCATGGTTGACTGACGCCAGTTGGGCGCGGTTCGTCCTCGCGGCCTGCTGTTGTTGAACCTGGACCGCTGTCGGCGGAGTGTGTTTCGCGTTCGCTGCCGCCTGTTCTTGAGGGGTCGGGCGGGCAGCGGTTCCCCCCGAGCCACCGTTATAGCTCACATTGTTCACGGTAGTATTGTTGACAACGGTCTTGTTATAGACATTGGTAATGTTGGTCGCGCTTACGTTGTTTACTTCGCGGTTGTAATAGAGCCGCCCGTTATTCCAATATCCGCCCTCATAGCCGACGCCCGTATAACCGTAGCCATAGTTGATGCCGCCGTAGAAACCGACTTGGGGACCCCAATATCCGGCATTCCAGACGTAGACGCCGTTGCCCCAGCTCCAATAGCCAGGAGTCCAGAGCAGACCGACTGCAGGGACCTCTACCCATGTGCCTGGGACCCAGTAGTAGCCATCATCCCCGTAAGACCAATATCCGGGTGTCCAGATAAAACCTTCGGCGGGACAAGGAGGTTGCTCGTACACGGGCAGCGCGGGTGGCGCGATGTTAATGGACACGGCGACCTGCGCCTGTGATGCGGCGGACATAGCCAGCATGGCCAACGCCAATGCCAGCGCACGAATTGAGCGAATGCTGTGCATGGTTTCCTCTTGCCTCCCAATCCCTCGCTTTCCCGATGTTGCATTACGACGGCGGGTTGCGTGGATTGAGAGGCGAAATATGCGGCCCTCCAAGGTCAAGGTCCGCTTTTTGCAATTTGCCCGTACAATGCAGGCTGTTTGAGCAATTTGCGCGGCGGCTGGTTGTATTCGACGTGGACCTAGATACCGTAATACGGTCCTTCAGATACCGTATTCGGCGCGCGAAAAAAGTGGTTGAGACCTCGCACCCGAACGGTATCACGAAGCACACATTCCCGAAGCGGTGAACATTCCGCCTGAAAAGTTCAAAGAACTTGCACTTGCCCAACAAGGACGTTGAGATCGTCACACAGTGCGCAAACATCCACTGACACGCCAGCGAATACGCTGCCTGTGACTTGGTCGGCGGGGATTCAATAATACCAGTGAACCCTATATCCACAAGCAGAGCATTTGTTGCAAGAGGCAGGACAAAATTACAAGCAGGTTGTCACCATTTTCCGGTGCTACAAACACTTAGCATTTTGGCAAATGAAATGCTGTTTGTGATGGAAAGTGCGCTCACTTTGGTTTAGTGTGGTTTGCGACCGGGCGTTACTGCACCAAACAGTATCAACTTCGAGGAGGTTCATTGTGAGGAGCACGATATCCGCTTGCGCGGTGTGCGCGTTGTTGTTTGCAATCGCCAGTTGGGCAGACGACAAACAAAAAGATGAAGATCGTCTGAAGAATGCCGGTACGGTGCTGACAGAGATTCTGAATATTCCAGACGATATTCCTCAAGATCTCCTCGATAAGGCCGACTGTGTGGTTGTTTTTCCATCAGTCCTCAAGGCCGCGTTTGTGGTGGGCGGTAGTTATGGCCGCGGTGCGATGACCTGCCGCACGGGTAACAGTTTTAACGGCCCCTGGGGCGCGCCCTCCATGATGGCCCTTGAAGGAGGCAGCGTAGGTTTTCAGATCGGAGGGCAGGCGACTGACTTCGTTCTTCTCGTGATGAATGACCGCGGCGCGAACGGAATCTTGAGCAGCAAAGTAAAGCTCGGAGCGGATGCGTCGGTGGCAGCCGGACCGGTCGGTCGTGACGCATCGGCAGAAACCGATGCCTCGATGCGTGCTGAAATATTGAGCTATTCACGCGCACGGGGCCTTTTTGCAGGAATTTCGCTTGAGGGATCGACTATCCGACCTGACAACGACGCCAACACGAGAATCTACGGGGAGAAGATCTCGGCGAAGGACATTGTAATTGCCCACGAAGTGCATGTCCCTCCCGCGGCAGAGGGCCTGATGTCGACGCTCAACGCGAAGACGCCGAAACATAAGTCGTCCTAACATTTGTTAGCACTGTGACCACTGCATCATGTGGATCTTGGACAACTGTGGGCGCGTGGCAGGAAACTGTATTCGCGAGCCAAGGCCAGAAAACGGGAATGAAAACGGCTCCAAAGAGATGGAAACCTTCTACCGGAATTTCGTTCCCGGCTGCGGGCGCATTCCAAGTTAGGGTTGCCCCCGGAGCGCCCGGAGTTTGGATGGCCTTCGCCCTCATCGGCGGCAATTGGCGTACGGGGGCGTTCTCTACTGGATCACTGGCTCCGGCCTATACCGGCTAAAATGGCTCCCTTTATCATCGGCGCTGACACGGCACACGCTTGTTCCTATCGTTCACACGGATTTCATGTCCGAATACCCTACCGTAAATACATTGTTAGGACTGTGGCCACTTCTAACCGCGAAGGACATGAAAATTGATGGTTGCGACGCAAGAGCACTTGAACTCTGGATCGTCGGGAATCACCGTGTGGCCGCACTGCTCGCAGACATACCATTCCGGCCGCTGCAACATCGGCCGGGGACCATTGTCGAAGGGCGCAGTAGAGGCAGCGTACGATCCGATCTACCATTCTTGGTGCCTTCCGCCTTTGGCGGTTCCGTTTTTAGAGGCATCAAGCCCTCTGCGGTCAAGAGGGTGAATGGATCAGGCTAAACGCAAGCTCAAGAGCGACGCGCGAGCCTCGCCTCTGCTTATATCAGGGACAATAGTTAATTCAAGTAGCGTAGCGTTGGAGAGTTCAACGGCGTAGTCTTCGGTCTCGCGTACTGTCTCTGGCGGACTGAAATTCCACTGCTGGCGTACGATTTCCCGGAATGAATGTCCGCTGTCCGAGGACCACCGAAGGGCGAACTCTTGTGTGCGTTTGGTTTCGGTTTCCTCGAAGACCAGCGAGATACGTCTCAGTCTTTGGGGCTCGTCAAAGATCAGCCGAATCGTCTGAACTCCCGGCTCAGCCGCACGCCAACCTCGCTTCTCTCGCGGCAGTAACGCAGACTCGATCGGGTAGGCATGATCTTCTGAGGTCGTTTCGACCAATGCACCGCTCTCCAGGTCGAGCCAGCTTTGCTCAAGAGGTGGAGCAGTCTGCGGCCTCGAAGTAAGAACGCGTTTGCGCATAATAATCCTAATTTACGATACATTTTGCATTTCGACCAGACCACCATACGCCGTCGTCACCTTTTTGCGCAAAAGAGTTAAGTGGGCATGGCCTCACTGCTAGGAACCGCACTCAGTGCATAACGAGCCGAAGAACTGACAGAGGTTAGGTGCATCGGAAAGATGAGACCGCCCCGGGAGAGAGTCTTGACTGTACAGCATGACCTTCCAACCGGTTCTATGCAGCGACCATCGCCCACTCGCCACTGCCGGCCATCAGAAGTTTGTGTGATACCTACCATTTACGGAAACCCCTCCAGTCTGATCGCGTGCCATGCTGACCGACCAGCGCTTGTTGATCTGGTAATCGCCTTGGACCATCTCGTTTCCGGGTTGAGAGACATCGGTCGAAAAAGTGAAGAGAAAATTCTTCGTGACGCGTTGCTGGATAGCAACGCGAGCGGAGGGGCTCTGATTGTTCCCGCCGACGAGCGGGTCGATCTGCAGGCTGGAGATGCCGGCAAGTTTCTGCACGCTACTGCTGACCTGGCTGGCGGCCTGTGACGCAATCATCGAATCCGTGCTCTGGCTGGCGGCATTCGCCTCCTGTGTGGTCTTGCCGCGCGCAATGAGGTTGATAATGTCGGCCGTGGACAGTGGAGGATCAGAAACATACGACGTGGTGAGCTTGTCGAAGGGGCCTCGCAAGGTGAGGGTCAGATTGTACTGTTCTACGGTTGTGGTCACCGAAACATTCATCACCGGTTCAGTTTCGTTGGGATTGTCGAAGGTGATGATGCCGCGCTGAAGCTGATAGCGAACACTGCGGTAGAAGAGCTCACCGGAAGTCAGGTTGGTTCTGCCGATGATCACTGGGTCCGCTGCAGTGCCGATCACTTGCAAGTTCACATGTCCCTCCACACTCACCTGCGAACTGGTCGCGCTGAGCTGGTCTGTCGACTGCACGCCAAAGGCGAGCCTGATGGTATCGGCAAAGCCCGGCCGGGTGGGTACCGTGCTGCCACCGAACTGGTCGCTGAATTTCGCGAGGTCGAAATCGGGCGTAAACGACAAGTTGTCGATCAGGATGCGTCCGTTCAAAGTTGAAGCCTGCATCGTGCCGGTGAATACAAGGTTGCTATCGAGTAGCATCCTTAGACCCTCGGGATAACGCAAACGAACCGATTTGCCTTGCAAGGCGACGTTGAATTGCAGGTTTGGCCGGTAAGCGATGAAGCCTCCCAGCGATACCTGGCCGCCCCCGACCTCACCCGTAAGGCTGGAGATCTGCACCCGGTCATCGCCGATGTCGAGGGTTCCGTTCAGTTTCTCGACGCCGAGGGGAGTACTGGGAGTCGATAAAGCCACGTCTTCCAGATGGACCTGCCCATGAACTGCCGGGCTTTTCGCGGATCCAGTGGTGCGAATATCGAGAGAAAGAATTCCCGAGCTCCGCACATCAGGCTCAACAATACGCAGTACACGAACGTCTACGGAGCCTTGCGCGGTCAGGTTGGGGGCGGTTGTTCCGTCGAGGGGAATGCTGCCTTGCACTCGAAGAGATGTGCCGGACCCGCGAATTTCGGCAGGCTGAAGTGTCACGATGGAATGCGAGTAATCCGCACGAATCGGGACTGCGATGCCGACTTGCAGCGATTGGTAGCTGGCGCTTAGCGTGGGAACTATAAGGTGAGCCTCGAATTGGGACTTGTCCTTCAAAGGGCCCTTCAGCGTTGCGTGGAATTCGGTTTGGCCCTGGAAGCCATCAGGCAAGCTGGGCAAGTACATTGCAAGCCGATCGAGCCGTATGCTGGTGGTGTCAATCGAGCCTTCGGTGTAGTAGTCGCCACTGAGACTCACCGAACCATGTGCCTGAACCGAAGCGTTCGCGAGCTGGGAATGCAGAGTCAGGTCAGCGCGATGATTGGCTACGTCGACCGCTGCTTTCACTGCGGAAATTGAATTCTGCCGAAGTTGAAGCTGAGGCAGTTCAAGGACAGCAGTCAACTGAGGATTGTCCAATGTTCCCGCTCCACTCGCAGACGCCGTCAGAGTCCCGGTAAGCGGCAGATTCTTAGCCTGCACGGCATGGAGCTTTTGCAAAACAACCGACGGAGCGTCCAGGCCCATGGTGTATGCCTTGGTTTTCGGAGTGAAGAAGAGGTTCCCCTTGGCCGAGCCTGCGGGCAGGCCGACCTCGAGCGTGGAAGTCACAGAGCCTTTGTCCGCGTGGAACGTCATCATGAGCTTCTGGACGGGCTCGTCGTAAGCGCGAGCATTCACGATCCTCGCAGACCCGATTCCGACGGGATTGAGTTCTGAGCCGTGAAGAGAAATGTCCGCAGACAAATCACCGGAAACGGGATATTGCAGGTTCGCTAGCCGCTGCAAGTCAGCCACAGACATTTCTCGCAAGGAAAGGCTAACAGCGATCGCATTGGAAGGAAGATAAGACCAGTTTCGCAGCTCCACGTTGGCGCTGAAACTAGCCTTGCCTTGATGGGCATTTACGAGGGATCCGTTCTGTAGCGCGATCTGCGAGGGGCTCGCCTGGACCATGATGTTCGCGCTGCTCCACTGACTGCCTTGCACTTGGAGATTCTGGGCGCTCAATTGCCCGGCGAGGCGAGGTTCCTGCACGGAGCCTTGCATTACCGCGTTCAGCGCGGCCGCACCCGAGATCGCCATCGGTGCGGATTGACCGGAGTGGAGACCTGAAGCCAATGCCGCAAGCTGATGCAGGTCGTCAGTATTGGCCTGAATCTGCAAGTTCGAGTGGTTGCTGACTTCGCCCTCTACTGCGAGCGTTGTCGAAGGAATGTGGAGGCTGGTCTGGCGGAAGGAGATGATATTTCGCGGGCCGTCGTAAGTCACGTGAATGGATCCATTGACGGGAACTGTGGTGGAGGAGCGATTCGTCCCACTGTTTGCAACAGCCCGCAGCATCAAGTCGGAACGGGCGCTGATGTTGCGGACGCTGCCCGTCCAGGCCACGTCGGCGGTACCGTCGAGCTGGCCCAACAGAGCCACAGGTTTGAGTTCCGGCCTGCGGATGGCTTGCTCCGCAGCCTGCAGCGAGATGCCCTTTAAAGCGGTTCGAATTCGAAACACGGCCGCGGTGTCTAGATGCTGAATATTGACATCGGCGTTGATTTGGCCCCCAAGCAGCTCAGCGCCGATGTTCTGCGCCCGCAACGTACCATTCGCGAGCTCATATCGTCCCTGGAGCCGGCGAAGCTCGAGGCGGCCTTCGGAAGACGGAGCTGCAAGTGCTTCGCTCGCGATCTGGCCATCGATCGACACGCTCCGCAATAGTGGCTGGTCACTTGTTCCGTGGTAATGGATCCTGCCTGATAGCGATACGTCTCCAGCTGGAGTCAGAGCCCGCGACATCGCGCCAAAGTCTTGCGTGTGAATCCGAATATCGTAGTCCCCTTCGACTGTAGGATTTGTGTAGTCCGTCATATCCGCGCGGAGGGAGATAGCCGAAGAGCCAACTTTGAGCTCGGCCGATTCGAGCGATAAACGAGCGGGCGTTGCGTTGAATTTCGCAATCAGGCTGTGCGGAAGAGAAGAGTACCCCGCATAGCGCAGATGGCCATTGTCGTACGAAATCCTGCCGCTATAACGCCTCGCCAGAGAATCGAAGCGGATTTCGGCGCCAAGATCGTACAGGTCGGCAACCAACGAAGTCTTCTGGTCGTTGTAGTTGATCTCGCCGTCGGTTAGATTCACATGCCCGACAGCCAAATCGAAAACACTGGCGTGGCCGCTGTTTTTACTCGTCGGAGATTGCGGAATATTACTCTTGCCTTCACCATCGACCCCCAAGTGCACCACAGGGTGGTCGACGAGAAGTTCGTTCAGGGTAATCTTCCGATGTACCAGGGATTGAATCTTGAGACCCACTGTGAGTTTGTCGACTTGCAGGAGTGGTGGTTGGTCGGGATGCTCGCTGCCATGAAGCGTAATGTTGTAAAGATGGGCAGTGAGCGTCGACAGTTCGAAATCGAGTTTGCGAATCTCGGCCCGGCCGCCAGTTGCGTCGTTCGTGTCCTGCACAATTGTGCGAAGCGCGTATTCCTGGAAGCTACGACTCTTCAGGACCAGGTATCCACCCACCGCCCCGGCGAAAACTAAAACTGCGAGAACTGCGAACGTCCAACCAATTGTGCGCCGCCACGGCATAACTTTTCCTAAAAGGCCTGACCTAAAGTGATGTAGTACTGGGTTGGGTTGAGGCCGGGTACAGGATTCAGATTGCGCCCGACATCAATGCGAATGGGACCTATCGGGGTCGAGTATCGCAGCCCAATTCCAACCGTATTGGTGTAATTAGTAACGAAATTGTTGAAGTTGATCGCGCTGTAGACGTTCCCACCATCGTAGAACAAGACTCCGCCTAGAGCTTTCATGATCCCAAGCGGAAAGCGGAGTTCAGAGTTCAAGATGAAGAGTTGCCGTCCGCCTAAGGGAACAGTGACGTTGACGCATCCCGACTGACCCGTCAGGACATTGCAGAAGGGCACCACGCTTTGTGGACCGGCTTGGTTGATTGGGAAGCCGCGCAGCGAGGTGCCGCCCCCGGAGAAGTAAAGTTGGCTGGTGGGAACGAAGCTCCCCGCGAAAGCTTTGACCAAGCCTAAACGGACGCTATTGGCAAATACTATGGAGTGAAATGGTTTGTAGAAGGCGTATTGTCCGAAAAGCCTGGCGAAACTTGCGCTGGAGCCAAGAGCCACGGGGGTGATTCCCAGATCGACGGTCGTGTAAACGCCATGGTGCGCGTCCAGTGGCTTGTCGCGGGTGTCCCGAATAAGCGTGCCAGAGATTGTGGAGAGGTGGATGTTGCGGTCTTGCGGCGGTACGAGCTCAGGAACGAGCAAATGCGACAGGATGGTCTTGTTGAAATCGTAGCGAAGCTGGAGCCGAGTGTTGGTTTTTCTGCTCACCAGCCGTTCGATCTGGAACGATGCATCGCCGAGGCCGGCTGCAAAGAGCGGGTTTTCCGTGGTGTGCTCAACCGAGAAACTGGTTAGAGAGCTCCATTGCGAAGCCAAGAAATGCGGTTGTGCGTAGGCAGCAACTGCCCGTTGGTCGAGGCGCGAGAGCAGAAGAGAGGCGCTCGCGGTCTCTGCCAGCCCCCGCATATTTCGGCGCGCGAACTCAATCGAGCCACGCGGGCTGGCGAAAGTGGACTGGCTGGGTGCGATCTGATTGTTGCCTAGGCCAATTGTGGGAAGCCCTGGCACGGCCACGGAACCGGAGGGGATATTCCCGCCACGATGTGAGACCTCAAAACCGAATCCATAGATGATCTCATTGCGCTTGGCTTCGTGCACCTTGACCAGCGCTTCTTCCTCGGTCTGATCAGTAATCGGTTCTCTCGGGCCTACGCTAGACCAGTCGAAGACGTTGAGGTCATAGAGGCGGGTTTCCGCTTCCAGCAACTGACCTCTTCCCAGGGGAGATTCGCGTCGAATCTGTGCCGTTTTCCTGATTAGCGAGAGCTGCGTTTGCTTTTGCCCCAGGTATGCCACTTGGCTGACGCGCACCCTCTGCCGTTCCGTGACGGCGTATGTAACATCTACGCGGTGGGGATCGTTTTGGTGGCCGCTCACCGCCGTCTTTACCTCGGCGTTGAGATATCCACGGTTCAGATATGTGGCCGAGATTCGGTTGCGGTCTTCGGACAGGCGCCGTGGAGAGAACGGCGCACCGGATCGCAGCTCGAAGCCTTTGGGAGCGGTGAGTTGGTCGTAGGGAACGCTGCCGTTCCCGGTAACTCGGACGTTGTCGACCAGCGTTTGCGGACCTTCTTCGATCTCAAATGCTACATCGATCTTGGGTTCGCGGTCGGTGACTTGGGAAGTGATCTTGACCTCTTCATATCCCCTGTCGCGGTAAAGGGCTTGGAGATTATTCACGCTCTGCTTCAGCAATTTCTGGCTGACACTGCCGTGCGACCAGATGTGAGACTTCTTTACCGCAACCTGGGCGAGCAAGTCCTTTTCGGGAATCTGGTAGTTTCCGCGGAAGGAGATGCGATCGACTTTATGCTTTTTCCCGCGATCGATTTCGTACACGAGCAAGATCTGGCCTGGCTGTCGCTGAAAATCGGTTTTTACCTCGACGTCAAAGAAGCCTTTCTTCTGAAAATAGTCGACGAGATTCTGCTGACCTTCTTCCACCAGGTCGCGATCGATGGTGCCCTCGGAATAGACGGGAATGAGTTTCTTCATTTGCCGCCTGGACATGAAAGGAATTGCCGAAAGGCGGGCCCCGGTGGCGCGAACGGTTACCACTGGACCCAGTTCAACCTGGAAGGACACATCCACCCGATTGGTGTCCGCATGATATTGCGGCGGATCCTCGTGAACGGTGCTGGCCAGACGGCGTTGTTGTGCGAGCGTTCTTTTGATCAGGGTTGTAGCCGCTTTGATGCGCTCTGGAGTGTAGGGCTTTCCCGGCTTCAGGAGTGCTCCGGTGAATCTGGCGCGGAGTGAGCGCAGCGTGTGAAGCAAGCGGGCGTCCTCGGGGTCGGCGGGACCCTGCACCTCAACGCTTCCGATGCGGGCCTGCTTTCCGGCTTGCGCGGAAAAGCTGATATTCACCAACTGATTCGCGTCGTCGATCAGAGACTCAGCGCGCACTTGCGCCTGGAAGTATCCGTTTTTCTGAAGGAAGTCTAGGAACGCTGCTTCAGCGCCCGGAATGCGAGCCTTGTCGTAGGGATCTTCATCGGGAAGATTCACCACCTGCAAAAGACGCGTGTAGGGAAAGTATTTGTCAACGCCGGGAAATTCGATCATGCCAAGGTAATAGGGGGGCTCGAGGATAAAATTGAGCCGCAGTCCAGAGGGGTCTTGGATCACGTTGATTTCGACTTTGTTGAAGCCCCCATTCTTTTCAAGCGCCGCAATACTCGCTTGCACGTTTGCCTGTGAGTAAGCCTGTCCTGCTTTCTGAGCCACAAAGGATCGCAGGGGCTCCACATCCCGATGGGGGTTCGCAATCAGGTCGACTGCGCTTACGGTCTGGCCTTCATAGACGGCTTGGGAACCTTGGGATGGGAGTTGAGCCCAAGTGCCGGCCGCGCTGAATAGTAGGAAAAGCAGTGCTGACAAACGCATAACAATTAATAAGAAGACGATTAACTTAGTTTCAGCAAATATCGACCTGTCGGCCTTACCGCGAGCGAAGTAGCGCGGCTTCGAGCGCCCTACCGATCACAACGGCTGATGTGTGATGCGCTTGAGTGCGCAGGAGTTGTCGGTCCGAAAAAGGCGTGCATTTCAACGTACACGATAAAACTTTACTCTCAGTTCTACCGATTCTGCCAGCGCAGGCGGACGAATGCTACCAGAGACGGGGCGTATTCAGGAACTGCGTGTTCAGCCTTTGGGTCTTCAGCGGCCGCCGGCTCCGACGCCGTTCTTATCGCTACTAATCGTGCAGACCGAACTCTGATATCCGCGGTCGAAGCCGTACCCGAGGTCCAGCCGTCCGGCGTCTCGATCGCATCGCGTGACTTTCAGCACGGTGTCGCGTGTGGCCATAGCCAGGGTCTTCCCACCGGTGCGAATATCGAAAGGAACACGTCTTCACTACGGCGGTGTTGACTAAGTCTTGCGCCGAAAGTAATCCCGTTTGCTCGCTTGCGGGAAGGAACACGTCATCTCGAAGCCTTGGGAGTCAGGACTCCAGAATCGACAGGCCCTTCGCGAGTCTCACATGGAGAATTGCCGATCATTGTCGGCTGCCAATCGATGCTCACGCATCACCGGGCCGTTTTTACGCAGGTGGTGTCCGTTGTTACTAAGTAATGTTTACATTCCTAGGCTCCTGTTGGACTTAAAGTTGTGCTCCGCTGTCCTTTGCAAGTTTGGCACGATTCGTGCCACTGTTCGCGAAGAGGCGCTGCTTTCGGGAACGGCGAAAGGCAAGTCTTCTCGTGCTTGTCTGCTGACAAATCCGAGGATTGCCATGCCAAAAAGACCTCTAATCCTGTGCGTTGATGACGAGTGGAACGGGCTTGAAGGGCGAAAGATGCTGCTTGAAGAAAGCGGCTGCCGAGTTCTAGCCAGCACAAGCGGAGTAGAGGCTCTGCACCTCTTTGCTTCCCATCCTATTGACTTGGTGCTTCTCGACTATCACATGCCGGAGATGCGCGGCGATGTGGTGGCGGCGTGCATGAAAGCTAGTCAGCCCGAGATTCCAATCGTGCTGCTGTCTGCCGATGATGAACTACCAGAGAGCGTGTTGGAATTGATAGATGTGTTTGTGTCCAAGAGCGAATCTCCCGCGAACCTGTTACAGATCGTCGAACACTTGCTCGATCTGCGTTTTCTTTTTACCCCTCTCGATGATTTGATTGGCGGGCGACAAAAACACACTGCGTAAGATAAGCAAGGCGCTACAGAACGCCGAGGTCAAGCCGCACGGTCAATTCTTGTAACCGCGGGAGGCTCGTACTTCTCTTGCAGCCTGCCTTCGTTGCTTATCTTCGCCAGTTCCGCATTGAGTTCCGCACCCACCAGCATGGCAAAGCCTGTCCAGTACAACCAGACCATCAGTGCAATGGCGGCACCGAGCGTTCCATAGGTTTTGTTGAAGGTGCCGAAGTGGCGAAAATAAGTGCCGAGCAGATACGACAAGCCGATCCAGCAGCCCACAGAAAGGACTGCTCCGGGCAGCGTGGCGAGGAAACGCTGCTTGACGTTTGGAGCGATGAAATAGAGAGCTTCAATCGCAAGGACGGTGAACCCCACTGCAATGGTCCAGTGGATGTAAGGCCAGAGCAGAACGAACAGTCCAGA
>Ga0210396_10001034_pt1 | contig 31646 bp, 12 predicted proteins | sample IncBWH17OmetaG_FD_155466 | JGI IMG/M metagenome (GOLD analysis project Ga0210396, IMG submission 155466) | Forest soil microbial communities from Barre Woods Harvard Forest LTER site, Petersham, Massachusetts, United States - Inc-BW-H-17-O ...
CCCGTAGCAACAACGTTAACGGCTCCTGCTCCTGTTCCTGTTCACACTCCCGCTCAGAACAACCTCGCGGACGACACCACATTCAATTAATATGAGACGCATTCTACTTCTCGCGGCTCTGGTCGCGATTTCAACAGTCGGCGCACAAGCGCATATTGGATGGGACCTCGCCACCTGCATCCAAAGATACGGCGATGAATCCAAACCCCTCAAAAAGGGCAATGCCGGTGAAATTCATTACTTCACCGTTGGTGACTTGGGCGTCACCGTCACTCTCCGAAACGATAAGGTGAAATCTATCTCTTATCGGAAGATTTCCGGTGAAACCTTCACCACCGAGGAGACCGACATTCTGCAAAAGAAGAATCAGACTGAAATTCTCGGATGCGAGGGGATCGATTGGATTCAGAATCCTTACGCTCCGAACGGGAGGCAGGTATGGTCTCTAAGCCGGCACGACAAACCCGAACTTCAGTCAGTGCTAATGGATAAGCCGACGACGTCTCAGAGACCGGCCTACGTTCTAATGATCAGGACCTGGGACCAAATTTTGGTTGATCAGGATGCTGCTCGGCAAGACCAACTCGATAAAATGAGGAATATGTAATTTATGGTTTGGGTTATCCTCGGAATTCTCACTGGGGTTACCTCGATGATAACCCTATTCACGCTGCATCAAAATGATTAAACAAACATTACTGATCCTGATGGCTTGCGCGAGCCTGACAATCGCGAATTCGGCCAAGGCCGGACTTGGCTGGTCACTTTCCGAATGCCAAGACCACTATGGAGAATCCCTTCGCCACTCGCCCACGAGCGAGTTTGGACGCCAAAAATACGTTTTCCGAACCAGAGAGTATTATATTTCTGTCTGGTTGTTCGATGACCTGGTATCGTGCATCCACTATAAGAAGGTGGATGGAAGCATTATTTCACCGAACGAGATCGGTACTCTGTTACAAGTTAACGCTCCCAAAGCTGACTGGTCCGCTGACTCAGAAAAAGATAGTACCGGATTAGCTTGGTGGTATGGACAACTGAGCAGAGATCCCTTCGCTTATGAGGCTGAGTATACGCAGGATGATGTCGTCGGTATTTTTACGCGGGCAGACTTGGAAATGGTCAATGCGACACGAGCCCTGCAGTCCAAAGATTTTTAAACTGAAGTGCAATCATTGATTGGCGAGAAGTTCCTTTAGAGACACCTGGCGAAGACTTGGGCGTTTTGTTGGCGCTTTAGGCCCTAAGAGAAGCCAAGGTGCCAAGGAGCCAGAAGTCAGGAGAACTGGAGTGTTGGAGGAGAAATATAATGGGGGTGGCGTCGGCTTTTTTTGCAGCGCCTCAACTCGACTCCCAGCCTCTGACTTCCTGCTCCTGAGTTGGGCGGCGACACCGGGCTGGACCGAGCTGATCCTGATGTATCCGAACCGTGTCGGTGGAATTGCCGCAACTTGTACTGAAGCATTCCGCCCCTATAGCCCGACGCTCGCGAATCTGACGGGCGTTTGTTATTGGTGGGGTTGGGTCCCGACCTGCGGGCTCACGGCCCTGCTATCGGCATCAGCGGTCAACCAATGGTATTTACCCTGGTTCCCCGTGCCGCTACTTGCATCGTGCATCGTGCTTTTTTTTACGATCATCAACTTGTGTGGCGTGAAGTGGGTCATGCGCCTGGCGATGCCGATCGCCGTTGCCTCGGCGGGTCTCGCCTTTCTCTCCGCAGTAATCCCCATATTTGGCGGGGACGTCGACTGGCAGAAGGCGTTCACGTTTCATCTCACCGTACCGTTCAGTGGCTGGTTCGGTCAGATCACGAGCATCATGGCAGGGCTTTACCTGATCGGATTTGCGGCGCCGGCGTTTGAACAAGCGGCTTGTCACGTCGGCGAAACGATCGACCCGAATCGAAACGTGCCGCGCGCAATGTTTGCCAGCGCTGCAATGGCGTCATTGTATTTCATTGTTCTGCCCGTGGTCTGGCTGGGTACACTCGGTCCTCAGCCCCTCGGAAGAGAGCTCGCGCTCCAGCTGGGGCCGACGTTCGCGCCCTTACTCGCTGGTGCGGCGAAAGGAACGGCAAATTTGGTTCATGATCTTCAATATGTTGCACGGCACGATTGCACCGCTCGCCGGCGCAGCTCGCACGCTTTCACAACTAGCGGAAGACGGCCTCCTGCCGGAATTCATGTCCAAACGCTCGCGCACAGATGCGCCGTGGGTTGCGACCCTCATTACGGCCGGGATGGCGATCGTATTTCTCCTCATCGGCGACCCGATTTGGCTGATCGCGGCAGCAAACCTGACCTATCTCATCGGCATCGGCATGCCGAGCATTGCCGTCTGGCTTCTCCGCCGCAACGAACCGGAAATGACTCGGCCCTACCGCGCGCCCTCCGGAACGATTGCGCTTGGACTCTGCGCCGCGGGTGTATGGGCGCTCACGACGATTCTCGGATTTCAACAATTTGGCCTGCCGACGGTGCTCGCGGGAATTGCCTTCGCCTACTCGGGCTCGGTGCTCTACGCCTGGCGGAAAATGTCCGACCGGCGCAAGGCAGGACTCCCGATGATCGGTCGAACGCTTCACCTGAAACTCACTGGCACGATGCTGTTTGTGCTCGTCCTCGACGCCGCCGGCTATCTAATCGCGGTCAGCAATGTCTCAGGAAAAGCGCCGGGGCTTATCGTGGCGCTCGAAGATATATTCGTCGTCGTCGCGTTACTCACCATCAGCGTCGGTCTAATTCTGCCGGGATCGATCGCACAATCGGCAGTCGAAGTTTCCACGGCCGCGGAACGCCTGGTCGAAGGGACGCTGGCCGATTTCACCCGGGCGATGCGCGCGCTCGCCGCAGGTGATCTCGAAGCCGCCAAGGCCCACTTCATCTTCGCGCCGGTAATTGTTCATTCGCGCGATGAGATCGGCGACATGGCGCTGAATTTCAACAGGCTTCAAGAGGAGATCGGGCGCGCGGCCGGCGGTCTTGAAGGCGCACGAGCGGGTCTTTCGGAAGCCCGTGATGCGCTGAGAGAGACCAATGAGCGCTTGCGCCTGGAACTTGCCGAACGAATGCGGGCAGAAAATGCGTTGCGCACAGCGCATAAAGAATTGCGCAGGAACACCGTCAATTTGGAGGAGGCGCGCGATGCTGCTTTATCTGCCACCAACATGAAATCCCAGTTCCTGGCCAATATGAGTCATGAGATCCGAACGCCGATGAATGGCGTTATTGGCCTCACCGGTTTGTTACTCGACACGGAATTGGACGCTGAGCAGCGCGAATTCGCTGATACCATTCTTCAGAGTGCGGATAGCCTGATGGCGGTCATTAACGATATTTTGGATTTTTCCAAAATTGAAGCGGGTAAGCTCACCTTTGAAATCCTGGATTTTGATCTAGTTGAGACCGTTGAAAGCACTTTGGAAATGATAGCTGAATGCGCCCACACCAAAGGAATTGAGTTGGCCTACGCGATAGAGCCGGACATGCCCAGACGATTGCGTGGTGATCCTGGACGGCTGCGGCAAATCCTTTTTAATCTCATTGGAAACGCCATCAAATTCACGGAAGAAGGAGAGGTTGTCGTCCGTGTTTCTCAAGAGAGCGAAACTGACCGGCAGGCGTTGGTACGCTTTAATGTTGAGGACACCGGAATAGGCATTTCGCTCGCCGCGCAGGCGCGGCTTTTTGAGTCCTTCAGCCAAGCTGATGGTTCGATGACACGCAAATACGGCGGCACCGGTCTGGGTTTGGCTATCTGCAAGCAATTGACGACGATGATGGACGGTCAAATCGGCGTCGAAAGCAAACCGGGAAAGGGTTCAAATTTTTGGTTTACCGCCGAACTTGAAAAGCAAGCCGGTGACACAGAATCGTCGCAACGATACAGTCACGATCTTCTCGACGTCCGAGTGTTAGGTCGATGACAACAGGACCAATCGCAATATTCTGTGTCACCAGATTCTCGCTTGGAAGATGCTGGCGGGCAGCGCGGCTAGCGGCGTTGAAGCCTTGAATATTCTGCGCACGGCGGCGGCAGCAGGCCAACCGATCGATCTGGCGTTATTGGACGTGCAAATGCCTGAAATGGACGGATTGACGCTGGCGCGAGCGATCAAGACCGATCCGGCTATTGCCAAGACGCGCCTGATCGTCCTGACCTCCATGGGGAAAGCGTTAAGCGCCGCAGAATTAAAAGAAGCCGGTCTCGAAGCGTACCTCGTCAAACCCGTCAGGCAATCGCGCCTGTTCGATTGTCTGGTCGAAGTTTCACACCTGGGCTTGGTTGCGCTGTAGATGCTGAAAGCAGGAGTGCCCTTTGCAGAAACGATGGAGGCGTTCAGAATGATGGAAGCACCTTCGCTGAGGAGCGATAAGGCCTTCTGTACAGTAAACTCCCTGGACGTTGATTCCGAACGTTTTATCGAAATCCCCCTCCGACCGAGTTGGCTTGTAAGTTGACAACGCCTGTAGACCGCAAAGGCGCTCTGGGCGAGAATCAGACCGCAACCGTATGTCAACCGACACCAACTAAGAAAATGACAGCTGACATCCCATTCGTCCCTCACCAACATCCAGTGCGTTATAACACGATCCGCGTGAATGATCTTGACGTCTTCTATCGCGAGGCCGGCCCACAAGGCGCTCCAACTATCCTGCTTCTGCATGGATTTCCGACGTCGTCCAACATGTTCCGGAATCTGATCCCGCGCCTTGCTTCGTCATTTCACGTGGTGGCACCGGATTATCCCGGCTTTGGTCAAACCAGCATGCCGAATCACAAAGAATTCGCTTACACTTTTGCGAACCTGACCAACGTGGTGGAACAATTGGTCGAGAAACTTGGACTCACGAGTTACTCGCTTTACGTAATGGATTACGGGGCACCGGTGGGTTACCGACTGGCGTTGCGGCATCCCGATCGCGTGCAGGCCCTGATCGTCCAGAATGGCAACGCCTACGACGAAGGCCTTTTAAAGTTCTGGGATCCGATCAAGAAATACTGGAGCGATCCAACTCCTGAGAATCGAGAAGCCATCCGTTTCCTGGTCGATCCGAAGTCGACACGATGGCAGTATGAAAACGGCGTGGCCGACCGCACCCTGTTGGATCCGACAACGTGGACCTTGGATCAGGTCGGGTTGGATCGACCGGGGAACGCAGATATCCAGCTGGATCTGTTCCTTGACTACGGCACCAATGTGCCCCTCTATCCCGACTTCCAAGCCTTCTTCCGGAAATATCAACCGCCGACCTTGATCGTGTGGGGAAAGAACGACTTCATCTTCCCGCCGGAAGGCGCGGTACCCTACCCGCGCGATCTGAAGGATGTGGAGACACATTTATTGGACACGGGCCACTTTGCGCTCGAAACGCACGGAGAAGAAATCGCCAGCCGAATCGAAGCATTCCTCAGGCAGCACAACTTGGTGCACTGATTCGTTTTCAGAAAGGCCGAGGCTGGTTCTCAAACCCAGTTTCGGCCAGCTCCACGGATGTGCGCCGGCGGCACCCGGTCAGGTGTACGTTCTGAGGACATCATGAACGCCTTCGACCGCCATGCCGCCTTCGCCTACCGCCGCAGCACACCGTTTCACCGAACCGGAGCGCACGTCGCCGGCGGCAAAAATGCCCGGCCAGCTTGTCTCCAGCGGCCCTGGAGAACGGCTCATACCTTTCCACGCCGACGCGTCGGCTACGGCCTGGCCGGTCTTGATAAACCCCTTTTCATCGCGCTCGATCTCGGGCGGCAACCAAGAGGTGCACGGCTTTGCGCCGACCATGGAAAAGACGGCCGGCGTCTGCACGATGCGCCGTTCGTGCGTCTTCGTGTCCTCCAACTCGACGGCTTCGAGCACTTTCCCACCGGTCATTTTCCGGATCTCGGTGTACGGTAGAATTTCGATATTCTCCTTGGCTTCAACGCGCCGTGCGAGATAACTCGACATGCTTTTGGCGAGACCTTCGCCGCGGATTACCAGGAGCACTTTCTCCGCACAATCGGAAAGAAACATCGCGGCCTGGCCGGCCGAGTTACCGCCGCCGACCACGACCACGGTGGAGCCGCTGCAGAGTTTTCCTTCGCGCGCCGTGGCAGCGTAGTAGACACCGCAACCTTCGAACGTTTCGCGCCCTTCGGCCTCCAGACGATGGTAATCCGCTCCCGTGGCAATGATAGCGCACTTCGCCAGGAGGGTGGCATTGCAGCCTTCGATTTGCAGGCTCGCGCGATACTCGCTGTCAGTCAATGCGAGCGAGAGCGCCTGCGCGGGAGTAGAAAACTTCGCGCCGAAACGGTAGGCCTGAAGCTGCGCGTTAAAAGTGAGCTCGCCACCGCTGATGCCGGTGGGAAAGCCGAAAAAGTTCTCGATCAGCGAAGAGGATCCGGCTTGTCCACCCGGTGCGTAGCTTTCCAATACCACGGTCTTCAGCCCCTCGGAAGCGGCATAAACCGCGGCGGCGAGACCAGACGGACCCGCGCCGACAATGGCGAGATCGCAGGCAATTTCGCTCTCCTCCTCACGCGCCAGCGGCCGGAGCAGCCCGGCGACCTGCGCGACTTCTCGGAGCGACGGGTGGCGGAGCGGCATTCCCACCGCCGTGATCAGCACCGGCAAATCGCGACTTGCCAGGTGGAGACGTTCGCCTAAGGCGCGCCCGTATTCGCTCTGAAAGTCAATCAATCGGTGCGGGATATGGTTTTTGTCGAGAAAATCGTCTAGTTGCCGGCCCTCCCGCGAGCCATGGTGCGCGAGGATGCGCAGCCCGGCAAACTCGCGGTCGCGCTTTAGCCGCTGGCGACGCATGATGAACGCGCGCACGATCGGCTCACTGACGCCCGGCAGTTCCGCAAGCGCCTGGCGAAGCCGATCTGCGGGCACTTCCAGAATTTCGTTCTCCTCTTCTTTGCCCCGCCCGCTGGCCAATGCCGCGGTGCCCATGAGCGTCGCGACGTCCCCGACGAAACCACGCGGGCCGGCAGTGGCGAGGATTTGCTCCTGCCCGTCGCGCAAATCGAAGACTTCCAGTTCGCCCCGCAGGACCGCCATCAGCCCGAGATTACGCTGGCCCGCTTTGAATAACAGTTCGCCGCGCCGCACGATGCGGTGGGCACCGAGAGGCTCCAGCATGGCAAGTTGGCGGTCATCGAGCTTCGGAAAGGCAATGCTTTCCGTATCGCGGTAAAATTGCTCGTCTATGTCGAGTTCGGTCATAAGCGGATTGTAAGAGGGCAATGCTCGGCCTTCGTCCCGTTCAATTCCGGCAATACATCTTGGCCAATGCCGAACCGTGGCCCTCCAGTGTTATAAGACCACCTCGTATTTGCTTTGCCTGTTAGCAAGCCGTTTCAGAAGCATATCTAGAAAAGCCGCAACGGTCAGGCGGATGATCGTCGGGACGCGCGCCTGCAAGAGCAACCCGTGCCAGGAGACGAGCCCCTCTGCTTTGGACGGTCCAAAACGCCGCATGATTTCGCTTAATGTCGGCAGCTCAACTCCGGAATTTGGGCTGAGATCGACTGAAAAACAGAGAGTTGGTTATTCCGGATGAAAAAATGGTCTCCCTGAAACATTTGCAGCTCGAAGGAACTTTTGGTGTGGAGCCGCCAGGCGCGCAAATCATCTTCCGTTGTCGTCGCATCGAATGTTCCACCAAACGCACGGATCGAAATGTCTAAGGGTTCCTCTTCCTGATAAACATAAGTCTCCAGCGCCGCAAGATCTGCGCGCAGAGCCGGGAGGAGCAGCTTCATCAATTCCTGATCTTGCAGGATCGCCGGAGACATTCCGTTAAATCGGCGGGTCAACTCGACGAGGAACCTGTCGTCCGGCAATTGATGGAGCGGGTATCTCGTTTGTGCCAGATGGGCCGCAGGTCGAGCAAGGACGTATAACGAAACTGCTGGAGCAATTTTTTGCCGCCGCAACTGACGGGCAAGCTCAAATGCGATCAGAGCGCCGAAGCTGTAACCATACAAGATGTAGGGCCGGTCCAGATACGGCTTCAGCTCGGCAGCGAGAATCTCTGCGATCCGATGGATCTGAGTCAGGGGAGCTTCACGGAAACGATTCTCACGGCCCGGGAGTTGGATTGGACATATGTCAAGGTCAGGAGGCAAAAACTTCTGCCAGGGAGAAAACTGGGCAGCTCCGCTCCCGGAATGAGGCAAGCAAAAAAGACGGCAGCGGGCATTGGAATTTAAGCGACCCCCAAAGATCCAGGGAGTTGTTTTGGCGATCATAATATCCTGCTGGAGAGGCGCATCGGCGACGCATAGCTATCTGTCTGGGCGGGTCCGACATGGCGCCGGGGATTCATTTCATCTGCTCCAGCTTCTTCATCAATAGAACGGAGAGCTCATCTTCGCTGAGGTCATCAGGTGGTTGGTCGGAGGATACGACTTTGGCAGGCGCCGGCGTCGGGAGCGGAATGATCTTTTCTTGGGCCCGCGCAGAATCGAATCCGAGAGCGTCCTTCAGCAGGAAGTCGACCAGCGCTTCGATTGTTGGATAATTAAACGTGAGTGTGGAGGGAAGCGGCACAGCCAAACTTCGTTCCAGTCGTCCCTTAAGCTCCACCGCCATCAGGGAATCCATGCCTAGGTCGAAGAGCCCTCGCTCCAACTCGATCTCGCGCGCAAGATCGAATCCTAGAATGCTGCTGGTCTCGTAACGCAGGTGGGCAATCAAAATGTCGCGACGACGTGCGGGAGAAGCGTTTTGCAACTGAAGGCTGACCTCCGAGTGCGCAGCGGCGGATTTCGTGGATGCACTTGTTCCGTTCTGGGTCTGAGGTTGGAGTCCTAGGACGGCATCTGCGGTGATGCGTCCGAGTTGGAGCCCCACAAACTCCGCCACCATCCGGTCGTTGTCGTCGTAAAGCCATAGATCGCCGCTGAAGGCTTCGCCACCCGAGCCTGAAATGGGACGTAAAACCGTGTGTCCCCACAGCCTCTCTGAAGGCGCAGCGAACAGGGTAAAGCGCTCGAGGCCGATTGGGAGATAAGCGCTTTCATCGCTCTCTGGCAGCGCCGCAGGGAGCAATTGCCAACAGGAGTCCAAAAGTGCGAGATGGATTCGGTGTGGCTCCAAGCCGATCGACAACGATTCGGGTAACCGGATTTCAGCCAAGGCCTCGCCGTCACGCCGCCGGACGCGAACAATGCCGCGGAAGGAGTCGCCAAAGTCAAGGCCAACCCGACTCAGCAAGCCGTAGAAGGAGGACGCGTCAGTTTCTTCGGAACATCTTGTCCAGACTTCCTCACGGTTCCAAGTCTGAGTGTCCGGTTGCGTCGGTACGTCGCCGATGCATACGCGGCCAGAAACGTGTGTCCGCCAAAGACCTCCCGCGAGCGCCGACGGCTCCATGCTACAAACTCGAAAGCCCATGCCTGGTTCGGTAGACTCCTCGAGGATCAACTGGATCAGGAAGGAATCCTCTTCCGGCAGGAAAAGCGGCTCGCGAATGACGAGGTCCGTGACCTCGGAGGCCAATGCTTCAGATACCCCGAGATTCGAAATCTCAGTAGCGCCGGCCAAAGCCATACCGATGTATGCGGGCGAGGGCATTATCAGGCGCCCAAAGATGCGGTGATCATTGAAAAAAGGCGCGCGATCGATTCCCACCTCGATTTCAAAAACTGTCCCGGCGATGACCGGAGAATTCAGACGCTTTCCTAGAAATGGGTGGGCATTTACATCACGGAGGCCGGATTTATCTGCCACTTGCGGTAAGCGGGCATTCCTCCGGTCTAGCCAATATTGGCCGCGCTGAAACGGATAAGTGGGCAACGCGATGCGCTTGCCTCGGCACGCCGCGTGCAAGCCGTTCCACTCCAGTTCCACGCCGCGCACGTATAGTTTGGACGCGCCATCAAGCAGGCTCTCCCAGTTTCCATCTTCGCGCTTCAGACTCGCAGCCCAGACAACTTCAGTCTCCGGTGCGGTCATGCGAGCCATACTACTCAGGACAGGGTGAGGACCAATTTCAAGGAAGACCGATCGTCCATTTTCACGCAGAGCGCGGATGGAGTCCGCGAATCGCACAGGATTGCGAATGTGCCGACGCCAATATTCTGGAGACGTCATCAGACCTGGGGAAGCCATTTTGCCGGTTACATTCGAGACGATGGCAACCAGAGGCTCTGAGTATTGGACCGTCGCCGCCAGTTGTTGGAACGGAGCAAGAATAGGATCCATTAGCGGCGAATGAAAGGCGTGTGAAACGACTAACCGGCGACTCTGCATGCCTGCCAGACTCAGTCGGCTTAAAACGGCGTCGACTGCCGCGCACTCACCAGAAACGACAATGTTCGCGGGACCGTTGATGCACGCGATCGCAACCTCGGTTCCTTCGGCTGCGATGGCCGTAGCTACCCGTGATTCATCGGCGAACACGGCGGCCATGGTGCCTCCTCGGGGGAGCGTCGCCATCAATCGACCGCGTTCCGCGATGAGGCGGAGTCCATCTTCAAGGCTGAATACACCCGCAACGCAGGCTGCCACATACTCGCCCACGCTGTGGCCCAAGACGGCAACGGGTTCCACACCCCATGACCGCCACATAGCGGCCAGCGCGTATTCGAGCGCGAAAAGCGCAGGTTGAGTGTATTGCGTCTCGTCCAGGAGACGGGGCGACCGACTATCCCCGTTTAACTCGTCTTCAGCAAAGAGCACCTCCAATACAGATTTGGCGAGAAGCGGTCTTAGGATTTCAGCGCACTTTTCCAGTTCGCGCCGAAACACTGGCTGCGTCTCGTACAGCTCGCGTCCCATGCCCGGGTATTGTGATCCTTGACCGGTGAACATGAAGACCACTCCCGGCACCGCGGATTTCGTCGAGTGTCCGCTTTGAATGTGGGCGTGCGTTTCGCCGCGTCGAAACGCCGCCAGTCGCTCTTTTGCCTCGTATCGATCCGCCGCCACTACTGCAAGACGATATTCAAAGTGGGCGCGCCCCATTCCCGCCGTATGACAAACATCGGCCAGTTCGAGATCCGGTTTTTCGCTGAGAACCTGCAGATACTTCCGTGCGAGTTCGGTTAGTGCCTGTTCTGTTCGACCGGATAAGGGGAGTAACTGCAGCGGCGGTTTCGTGTCCAGAATGGGCGCGCTTTTTGCCGCGGCATCTGAAAAGTGCTTCTGTCCCGGAGGGTCGGAAATTGTTACATGTGCATTGGTGCCACTGAAACCAAATGAACTGACTCCCGCGGCGCGCTGGCCCCTCTTCCGGTTCCATGACGTTGCTGCGGTAGGTACGCTGATGGCCAGCCCGCTCCACTCAATGTGCGGGTTCATCTTCTTCAAATGCAGGCTGGGTGGGATCCTTTCATGCTGCAATGCCAGCACCACTTTGATAAGGCCTGCGATCCCGGCAGCCGATTCTGCATGGCCGAAATTGCTCTTTACCGAGCCGACCCGCAGCGGAAACTCAGAGGTGCGCCCCTGAGCGAAAACTTCCGCCAGCGCACGTGCTTCGATGGGATCCCCTAGAGGAGTACCGGTCCCATGGGCCTCGATGTAATCGATGTCGCTTGCTTGAAGTCCGGCGTTACTTAGCGCTTCGCGAATGACTGCCACCTGGGAAAGGCCATTGGGCGCGGTGAGACCGTTGCTGCGACCGTCCTGGTTGGAGGCTGTGCCGCGGATGACTCCCAGGATGCGGTCACCGTTAGCGCGGGCGTCGGAAAGACGCTTCAACACGATGACGCCACATCCTTCACTACGGACAAAACCATCCGCCGATGCATCGAACGATTTACATCGGCCGTCGGGTGACATCATGTGCGCTTTCGACAGGACGATGGTCGTGTCCGGCATCAGGATCAAGTTGACGCCTCCCGCCAAGGCCATGTGGCACTCGCCAGCTCTCAGACTCTGGCAGGCCAGGTGCACCGCCACCAGGGAAGCGGAGCAGCCCGTGTCCACGGAGACTGACGGACCTTGCAACCCAAGGATGTACGATATTCGACCGGAAGCGACGCTGTGGGCGTTGCCCGTCGCCACATAGGCGTCAATGACTTTCCGGCCACCCTCGAATTGCATCAGAAAGTAGTCGCTGTTGCACAAGCCGACGAATACGCCGGTCCGCGAACCGGCCAGGCGCTCAGGATTTTGTCCCGCGTCTTCCAGTGCCTCCCAGACGATCTCGAGTAAAATCCGCTGTTGTGGGTCCATCCCAGCCGCTTCCCGCGGCGAGATTCCGAAGAACTCCGGATCGAACTGTTCAACCCCGCTCAGGAAGCCGCCCCAGCGCGTGCTCATCTTCCCAGGCGCATCGGGATCAGCATCGTAGAATGCGTTGATGTCCCAACGCCCGGGAGGCACCTGGCTGATGCCGTCGCGACCTTCGATCAACAATCGCCAGAATGAATCCGAATCGTTTACTCCGCCGGGAAAACGGCAACCGATCCCCGTCACCGCAATCGGTTCGGCCACGCGTTGCTCGAATCGCTCGAGCTTACTGTTCAACTCCATCGCCAGCAGCGCCAGGCGCTTCGGTGACAGCTTCGCTACCCGTTCAAGAAAATCACTCATCCGTTCCTCTCTCTTTCAGTAGCCGGTCGATTTCGTCATCATCAAGATTCTCGATCAGATCCAGCATATCCTGTCCACCGGAGACCGAGGAAGATCGGACCGGTTCCTCCGGTGCTTCTTCCAGCCTCAGGACGCTTCGGCTCAAGTATCCGGCCAAGACCTCCACCGTGGGATAGTCGAACAGTAACGTCGCCGGAAGAACGCGCCCTAAGGTGTTACCCAAGCCGTTGCAGAGGTCAACGGCCATCAGGGAATCCAGTCCGAGCTCGGTGAGCGGTTTGTTATTTGGCAGCAAGTCGAGATTCTGAAGCCCCAGGACGCGCGCGGCATCATGACGGATTTGGTCGACCACCAGAGCGCGTCTCTGATTGGGCGCGACAGCAGCCAACCGATCTCCGAAAGAGGCTCCGGTCTGGCTAGCGATGGAGCTTGGAGACGAATCTCCGACGCTTGCCCCGCCATCCACCTGATCTGCGTCACCGAGGCCAGCGAAGCTCGTCAAAAATGCAGGGAAATATCCGTCTCGTGACAGACGCCGGAGAAGCCGAGGCCAATCCGCTGGGAAAACGATCACCTGGGATCGGCCGCCGTTGAGCGCGGCTTCCAGCGCTAAGAAGCCGTTTTGGCGATCAATCACTCCGATACCCGCCTCTTGTGCACCTGCCGCGACCCCGCGGTCGACCGCCATGCCCGCTCCCGCCCACGCCCCCCAGTTGATGCTCAGACCTCGCATGCCCGCCGCGGCGCGCGCCGCGGCCAAAGTATCCATGAATGTGTTTGCCGCCACGTAGTTCCCTTGGCCCGGCGAACCGAATACAGCCGCGACTGACGAGTACAGCACAAAGAAATCAAGCGCGTCGGAGGCCGTCAATCGGTGCAACAGCAGGGCGCCGTTGACTTTTGGCGCGAAGACCGTGGCGAACCGAGCCCAGCTCTGGCGCAGCAACACTCCGTCGTCCAGTACACCGGCGGAATGGATAACCCCTCGTAGCGAAGGCATGGTGCTCCGCGTGTCTTCCAGAAGCTGCCGCATAGCTTTGGCATCCGAAACGTCGGCCTGCGCGACCCGCACTTGGGTGCCGCGGGATTCCATCGCCCGCAAAGCTTCCAGGGCCTCAGAATCCGGAGTCCGACGCGCAGTCAGGACAAGGTGGCGTGCCCCTCGATCCACGAGCCATTGCGCCGTCATCAGTCCGAGGCCATGCAAGCCACCGGTGACCAGGTAGGTCCCCTTTGGATCGAGGTTGCAGCCCGCCGGGCGGAACGTTTCCTCGTGGGACACCACCAGTTTACCGGTGTGACGTCCTTGCGCCATGAAACGAAAGGCCGCCTTCGCTTCCCGCAGCGGAAACACTCGGTGAGGTAGCGATTCCAGTTCCCCACGATCGAACGCCGCCATCAGTTCACGCAGCATCGTCCCGATCAATGCTGGATTATTTCGCGCGTCTACGCTCCAATCCACGATGAAGTATTGAATGCCGCGGTTTAGCCTCGCCGCCCGTTCCGGCTCCCAGATGCCGCGTTTGCCGATTTCCAGGAACCGCCCGTTCTGGGCGATAACCTCAAAACTGCGATCCACGAACTGGTCAGCGAGCGAGTTCAGCACTACGTCCACGCCACGGCCTCCGGTGATCTCCATGATCTCTTCGGCGAATCTCAAGGAGCGCGAGTCCATGACGTGCGACACGCCTAGTGACTTTAAGAACGCTCGTTTTTCCGGCGATCCGGCCGTTCCAAAAATCTCGGCCCCGGCGCGCTTCGCCAGCGCAACCGCCGCTAGTCCGACGCCGCCCGCGGCCGCGTGAATCAGCACCCGATCGCCAGCCTGAATCTTTGCCAGATGATTCAATGTGAAATGTGCGGTAATAAACGCTACCGGCGCCGTCACCGCTTCCTCGAAACTCATCCGAACCGGCTTTAAAGCCACCAACTCTGCGTCCGTCGTGACATAGGCGGCGAAGCTCGCCGGCGCGATTGCCACCACTGCATCACCGACCGCGAAATGGCTGCTTCCTTCACCGACCGCCACGATTTCGCCTGCGCATTCCGCACCCAATGGCCCCGGATCGCCCGGATAAAGCCCCATCACGTTCATCACATCCCGGAAGTTCAAGGCGGTGGCATGAACTCGAATCTCCACCTCTCCAGGTCCGGGAGCGCGACGGTTCGTCATGCCCAGTTTCAGATTCTCCAGTGAACCCCGGTTCGCAAAGGTCAAATGGTATGGCTTGCCCGAAAGGCTCGCAACGGAATCGACGCTATCGACGGATTTCTTGATCCGCTGCAAACGAGCCCCCCATCGTCGACCCGCGCGGAGCGCCACTTGGTCTTCATTATCCACGGCGTCCAAAGCCGCGGACAAGAATTCGATTTCATTTGCGCTACTGTTCGAAGCCAAATCCAGCCGTACGCAGCCCAGCTCAGGATGTTCGAGCGCAATCACCTTCCCCAGACCCCACACCGTTGCGCCAACCGGGGACAACACCTTGTCCGCATCATCGACTTTCTGGGCGCCCCGCGTGCACAACCACAATTTGGGCGGTTTCTTCCAGGCGTGACGCGCCAATGCTTGCACCAGGTGTAATGCACCACCGCAGAAGGAGTGAACTTCACCTTCCACGTTGGACTCATCGAGTTCGTCTACGCGCCTGGCGTCGAGCGGCCAAAGGTAGACTACACCATGAAGGGGTTCTGCGTTCCCGGTCGCGTGAAGGCGGATGAGCGCTTCCATCTCCTCCAATGATCTGGCATCCAACGATTCACCTTCGTTGGGTAGCGCATTTGCGCCATGGTGCCCGAAAGCCAGGCTGCAGTGATCGCCTCGGGCCGCCAGTTGCCTGGCCAGTTGTTGCCCGTTGCCGCCGCGATCAGCCAATATCAGCCAGCGTCGGGCCGCCGCGGTCCAGGACCTTTCCGGCGGACCGGAATATCCATCGGCCGGCGCCCCTGTTCCTTCCAAGGGAATCCACGCAATTTCGTAAAGCCAGTGGTCGATGCTTTTCTGAATCGCTCGTTCGAGTGTCGCTCGGTCCGCTCGCTTGAAGGAAATTCCGTGCAGTTCAGCGATCAATCGTCCCTGTTCGTCTGTGACCTGGATTTGCGCCTTGATTGTCTCGCGGCGGGGCTCCGCAGGAATTTCAATCGTGGCCAGGCTCCATAGTTTTCCTTCCGCCGGCGCGAATAACCGGTAGGATTCCACCCCTAACGGCATGAATAGCGCCGGCTCTTGCACCGCCGCAGCAACGACTTGGAGGCAGGCGTCGAGGAGTGCCGGGTGAAGGCCATACTCGAGCTGCTCAGCGTCTAGGGCAACCGGCGCTTCAACCAGTCCCAATGCTTTGCCGGCATGCCTCCAGACTTGCTTTACCCCCCGAAAACGGGCGCCGAAATTCAGACCCCGACGTTCATAATCCGCATAAAAAGATTCGGCTCCAACTTCGTCGGCGTCACGCTTCAGCGCCTCGAAATCGACCTGGGCTCGATCATCTGAATCTGCCACACTGCGCACCGAACCTGACACATGCAGCTGCCATAGGGATTCGGACGGCCCCGAACCAGCATCCGCGCTAAAAACTTGGAACCGCGCAGCACCCGCAGCCGATTGCGATAAGACCACCTGGAAACGTTTTGTCTCAGTGTCGTCCAACGTTAGAGGTTCACCGATCACCATGTTCTCGACGGCCCAGTTGCCACCGCCCAGACCCAGGCGTGCGGCAGCGCGCACCGATTCCAGGTAGCCGATTGCCGGGAAGACGATTCTGCCAAAGACGCGGTGATCGGCCACAAAGCGATGAGACGCAGCACTGAGGCTCGTTTCAAACACGATCTCTTTTAGCGAAGGCGACTTGATGAAGCGTTCGGCCAAAGGATGAAGCGCCTGCGGAGTCTCCGGCCGCCCGGCACTCTGGATCTTTCGATCCACGAAGTATCGTTCACGCTGAAAGGGATAGGTCGGCAAACTCACTTTATGCCGCGGATAATCACGATCGAATCCCGCCCAATCGACCTCCACACCCCGCGCGTAAAGTTGACTCAGACTGGTCAGCAACTCCGCCCAGTCGTCGCGTCCCGACCGAACCGACGCCAGCCAGAGCGCCCCTTCCGGCGCTATACAGCCGCGGCCGAGTCCGAGCAGCACCGGATTGGGTCCGATCTCGACAAACACCGTGCAACCCGCGTCGGCCAGAGTCTGCATCGAAGCAGCGTATCGAACCGTCTCCCGAATGTGTCGGCGCCAGTAGGCTGGTTGAGCAATTTGTGCGGCCGAAGTCACCTGGCCAGTCAGGTTGGAAACCAGCCGAATTCGCGGAGCCCCGAAAGACACTTTCCCTGCCGCCCGCTCAAAAGGCTCCAAAATCGGATTCATCAGCGGCGAGTGAAACGCGTGAGATACGACCAGTTCGCGAAACTTGACGCCTGCGGCCGAAAACTGGGACAGCAATGAACTCACATCTTCGCCAGGTCCGGAGATTACCGTTTGCCGCGGGCCGTTCAGTGCCGCGATCGAGACACGTGTCGCCAGCGGCTCTAGAGCCTGCTGCACCATTTCGAGAGGAGCCATGACTGCGGCCATACGGCCTCCAGAGGGCAAGGCCTGCATCAGGCGGGCGCGCTCAGCAATCAGGGTCAGTCCGTCTTCCACGCTGAATACGCCGGCCACACAAGCCGCAACGTATTCGCCGACACTGTGTCCCAGGACAAAGGCAGGCTGCACTCCCCAAGAACGCCAGAGTTCACTCAACGCGTACTCAATGGCAAACAACGCGGGTTGGGTGAATTGCGTTTCGTCGAGCGGAGACGTTGCACCGTCGGGTGGGTAGAGCACGTCGAACAGCGAACGGCCCAGACGGTCCCGCAGTACGGCGTCGCATCGATTCAGCGCCCGGGCGAACGTTGGCGAGGTTTCGTAAAGACGCCGACCCATACCGACGTATTGTGAACCCTGGCCCGTGAACAGAAAGGCGATCTTCGGACGGTCGGTTGTCTCGCAGCAGCCACGCACAACACCCGGAGACGGATTGCCTGAGCGACTTTCCCGCAGTTTTCCTGACATCGCTTCAGAATCGGTGCCCGACAAAACGAGCCGATGCGCAAGGTGCGCCCGGCCTGTATTGGCCGTGTGGCAAAGATCCGCCAGGACAACCGGTTCGCCGGTTTCCATCCGCCGCGCGTACCGCTCGATCAATGTCGACAAAGCCGGTTCAGTGCGGGCGGAGAGGGTCAGTAAATGTAACGGGCGCTCGATGGCCGGCGTTTTCGGTGAAGCAATTGGCGCCTCCTCCAGCACAACGTGCGCATTGGTCCCGCTGAATCCGAACGAACTAACTCCCGCAATGCGCTTGCCGTTTAGAGGACGCCAGGGTTCCCGCTCGGTGGTGACCCTCACAGGGAGTCGGTCCCAGGGGATGTGAGGGCTCGGCTGCTTGAAATGCAGGTGTTGCGGGATTTCCCGATGCTGCAAAGAGAGCACCACCTTGATCAAACCACTCACGCCGGCAGCCGCCTCCAAATGACCGACGTTGGTCTTCAAAGAGCCAATCAGCAAAGGTGTCGCCATTTCGCGCCCCGGTCCAAACACAGCGCCCAGGGACTGCACTTCGATCGGGTCTCCCAAGGAGGTGCCTGTGCCGTGAGCTTCGACATAACTGACATCCCGGGCGCTCACCGCGGCGTTCGCCAATGCATCCCGGAGGACCGCTTCCTGGGAGGGTCCGTTCGGTGCCGTAAGTCCGCTGCTGGGACCGTCCTGATTCACCGCCGAGCCACGGATCAATGCCAGGATACGATCACCGTCAGCCATGGCGTCTTCCAGGCGTTTCAGTACGACCATGCCGCAGCCTTCGCCCCGTACAAAACCATTGGCCGCCGCGTCGAATGTCTTGCACTTCCCATCGGCCGCTAACATCCGCGCTCGCGACAGTGCTGAGAAGATTTGCGGCGAAAGAATCACGTTTACTCCGCCGGCCAGGGCCAGGCGACATTCCCCGTTGCGTAATCCCTGACAGGCCAGGTGCACCGCGACCAGAGAGGACGAGCAGGCCGTGTCGACCGAAATGCTCGGACCTTGCAGCCCCAAAACGTAGGACAACCGGCCTGAGGCGATGCTATGTGCGATGCCGGAGGCGTAATACATGTCCACTAACGCCGGGTCGCCTGCTTCCAATAACAATTGGGCGTAGTCGTTGCTGGAGATGCCGATATAGACGCCCGTACGGGTGTGACCGAGTCCGACCGGCGACTGACCGGCGTGTTCCAGCGCTTCCCAGCTCACCTCCAGCAACAGGCGCTGTTGCGGATCCATCGTAAGCGCTTCCCGGGGTGCGATCTCGAAAAATTGCGGCTCGAAGCGATCCACCTGGTCCAGAAATCCGCCAAAACGAGTGGCGATTTTGCCAGGTGCGTCTGGGTTGGAATCGTAGTACGCGTCGGCATCCCATCGATCCGACGAGATTTCCCGAACCCCGTTGCGTCCCTCGCGTAGCAATTGCCAGAACTCCTCGGGATCATTGGCGCCGCCCGGAATGCGACATCCGACTCCGATGATCGCTATCGGTTCGTGCCGCTTTTTGTCGACCGTGGCGAGCTTAGCCTGCAATTCTTCAATTGCGAGCAAGGCCCGTTTCAATGGCGAGAGTTCCGTCGTGTGCATGGTCGGTTTGGAGAGGTCGAGTGGAGGCGAGATCACTTTGGCTCCAGCCTTTTTAGAAGCAGAGCCTCGGCCTCTTCATCGGACAATGCTCCAATCTCTTGAGCGCGGTGCGACGCGAATTCCGGCTGGAGGTCTTCGACTGAAGGCAACGGCGCGGCCGAGGAACCATCGCTTGATGACGTGCAAGTCACTAGAAAGGCGGAGATAGACGCAATCGTCGGGTAATCAAACATCAACGTGGCCGGCAACAAGCCGTTCAGTCCAAGACCCGATTCCAATAGGTTGCGCAGTTGAACGGCCATCAGCGAATCCAGTCCCAGGTCCATCAGGCGATGATGGACTCCCGGGCGACGGTCCGCGTCTATTCGCAGCACTTCCATCACGCGTCCGCGCACGTACTCGTTCATCAACTCCTGGCGTTCGTCGGGCAACACCGATTCCAGACTCTCGCGAAATTCGCGGACGCGCTCAGCGGAGTTGGTCGCGCCATCTGGCAATACCGCATTCGGCGTTCGCTCGTCCGCCGGAAGCAACGCGGACGATCCGCCATCGAAGTCATCGTTGCTTTCCGAGGCTGGAGCGCGTGCCAGGATGACGTGCTGGCCGAGCGCCTCCGCCGGCGAGCCATTTTCGGGAAACGAAGTCACTTCGCAAAATCCGCGCTCCGATAACGCATTTTTCCACTGCTCCGGGGTAAGAAGCGGATGATCGCCGCGCAGGTCATCGGCAAAGTGCTGCCAGCCTTCGATAAGTCCTGTCGTGAAGTCGAACCATCCGTGGTGGCGCGTGGCCTCGACGAGCAGCAAAATGCCGCCCGGAGCAAGGAGCATGCTCATCCGCTTCAATGCCCCGTCAAGGTCTCGGGCCGCATGCACTACGTTCGCGCCCACGATGACGTCGAAGGAGTGCATGGCGAACCCCTGAGCCTCGACATCCTTCTCCAAATCAAACACGACAAAGCGGGCGAATGGAAAGGCGGCGAATTTCTCGCGGGCACGGGTGAGGAACAGATCAGAGACATCGCTAAAGGCGTAAACAGACCGAGCAGGGTCGAGGAGCGGAAGCAACGTCGCGGAAGTGCCCCCGGTGCCGGCACCCATTTCAAGGATCCGAAATGGCCGATCGGCTTTCGACGCACCCGCTGCTGCCTCGACGGCCGCGCCGGCGATTGCGTTGGCGTAACGGTTAATGTTGGCGCCTGCGTACAATCGTTCCGCTAAGGTGGAAGAGCCTCCGGGAAAAAGCGTTTCGAGCGGGCTTTCTTTGCCTGCGATAACTTGCGGTAGCTTCTCACCGCAGTTGCGAATATAAGCGAGCAGATCGGGATCATCCGCGAGTGCGCGTTCTGTCTCGCGAATGCAGGAAGCTAGATTCGGATCCACCAACGGCTCCTCACTGACAAACTTTTCGCCGTCAACACGCAACATCCCTGCGCCGGCCAACCGTTCCAGCCACCGCTGCAGCAGGAGTTTATAAAATGCGGGAATGCCAAACCGCTCGACCAGCGACTCTGCATCGCTCACCTCGCCCGGACGGGCAAATGCCCCCAGGGTGCGCAATGTGTTCGCAGCGTGTGCGGTAGTCAGGCGGTCCAGGCACTTCCATTTGTCGGCGTAGGTTTCCACGTTGACGCCAATGGGAGCCTGACGCGACTGGCGCAGGGCGGCTGTCGAAGCGGCCCGCCAGGAACTCTTGGGATCGTGTCGCACTGCCTTTTGCCGGCCGTCCCCCTCCTCCAGCCAATAACGCCGGCGCTGAAATGGATAGGTCGGCAAGGCGACCCGTCTGCGCGGGTAATCGCGGTCAACTCCGGCCCAGTCGATGTCAGTGCCTGCCACGTAGAGGGCTTGTAAACTTTCAAACATTTGCCGCCATTCCCCGTACCCGGCGCGGAGCGAGGGCAGCCACAGTTGGTCGCCCTCCTTCAGACAGCGCCGCGCCATGCCGAGAAGCACCGGATTGGGTCCCAGTTCCAGGAAAATCTTGACACCCTGTTCTTCCATCGTCCGAACCGCCATCGCGAATTGCACCGGCTCTCGCGCATGGCGACGCCAGTAATCGGCATGACCAATTAAACGCGCGTCCGCGAGTTCGCCTGTCACATTCGAAACGAATCCGGCCGTCGGGTGGGAAAAATTAACGTTGGCTGCGGCGTTCTCGAATTCGTCAAGGACCGGGTCCATCAATGGCGAATGAAAAGCGTGGGAAACGAGCAGATCCTTGCTCCTGATTCCATCCTTGGAAAGCCGTTCGAGAATGGTCTCGACTTGATTTCCATCACCAGAGATGACAACGGTCTCGGGACCATTGAATGCGGCAACGGAGACCGCATTCGACGAAGCGATGGCCGATTCAACGCGCTGGCGCTCTGCAAAGACCGCCGCCATGCGACCTCCGGCGGGCAGCGACTGCATCAAGCGTCCTCGTTCAGCAATCAACCTCAGTCCGTCTTCAAGGCTGAAAACGCCGGCCACACAGGCGGCCACATATTCTCCCACGCTGTGTCCCATTACGAAGGCTGGCTGAACTCCCCACGAACGCCATAGTGCTGCCAAAGCGTACTCGGTGGCGAAAAGCGCCGGCTGCGTGTAAGACGTGTGGTCGAGCACCGGCACATCGCCCGTTTCAGGGTACAGCACTGAAAGCAGTGGCCTTTCGAGGTGTGGACGGAGGATCTCGTCGCAGCGATCCATCACGCGCCTGAACGTCGGCGAGGTGTTGTACAATTCGCGCCCCATCCCGATATATTGGGACCCCTGGCCGGTGAACATGAACGCGACAGGCGGAAAGCTCAAACCATTGATCTCGCCACCGGCTACATTGATGGTCGTCTCGCGATTTGCGAACCTGAGCAGGCCATTCCGCATCTGGTCGGTATTCTCACCAAGAACCGCCACCCGGTGTGTAAAATGAGAGCGGCCGACATTCGCGCTGTAGCAAATATCAGCCAGTGCATCGGCGCCTGCGTTTTCGAGGCGGATCGAAAAATCGTGCACAAGTACGTCGAGCGCTTTGTCGCTCTTGCCCGAGAGCGTCAGAAGGTGGATCGGACGCTGAGTCGCGGTCGGCTGCTGAATCGCTGCTGGGGCCTCTTCCAGGATGACGTGCACGTTGGTCCCGCTAAAACCGAACGAACTCAAGCCGGCGATGCGTTTGCCGTTCACCGGTATCCAAGGCGTCAGGCTGGTGGGAATTACGATTGGTAGGCTGTCCCAGTCGATGTACGGGCTCTTCTTCGTCAGATGAAGGTGCGGCGGAATCTGTTTTTTCTGCAACGCGAGGACCACCTTCAGTAGCCCAGCCACACCGGCCGCTGCCTCCAGGTGGCCGATGTTGGTTTTGATGGAACCGATCGCCAGCGGGAACTCACCAGGCCGGTTCTTGCACAGAACTGCGCTCGCGGCACGGACCTCGATCGGATCACCGAGCGACGTTCCGGTACCGTGCGTTTCCAAGTAACTGACTTCGTCGGGGGCAACGCCCGCCGCGATGAGCGCGGCACGGATTACGGCTTCCTGTGCAGGGCCGTTGGGCGCCGTGAGGCCGCCGCTGCGGCCATCCTGATTGACCGCCGAGCCCCGAATTACTGCCAGGATCCGGTTGCCATCAGCCTGCGCGGCAGACAACGTTTTCAGCGCCACGACTCCGCAGCCCTCGCCGCGGACGTAGCCGTCGGCGCGCTCATCAAACGTCTTGCAGTGCCCATCGGGAGCGAGCATCCGCGACTTGGAGAAGTTGATGCTGGCTTCCGGTGAAAGAATGAGGTTCACGCCAGCCGCGAGTGCGAGGGTACATTCGCCGGAGCGTAAGCTCTGACATGCCAAATGCACCGCCACCAGCGAGGCGGAGCATGCGGTGTCAACGGCCAGACAAGGTCCGTGCACGCCGAGAAAATATGAAAGCCGGCCAGCGGCGACGCTGAAGGCATTGCCGAGAGCGGAATAAGCGTCGATCCGTTCCTCATCGGCATATACCATCCGCCAATAATCGCTGTTGCTGCAGCCGATAAAGACACCGGTTTGAGTACCGGCAAGCCGCGCTGGACAGATCGCCGCATTCTCCAACGCCTCCCAGACAGTTTCCATCAACAGCCGGTGCTGCGGGTCCATGCTGATTGCCTCACGAGGCGAGATACCGAAAAATTCTGCGTCGAACAGGTCCACCCCTCTAAGAAACGCACCGAATCGGGTGTTCATTTTTCCGGGCTTATCCGGATCAAGATCGTAATATGCGTCCAGGTCCCAGCGATCGCGCGGGACTTCGGAAACGGCGTCTACACCGTCCGCCAGCATCTGCCAAAGCGAGGATTCGTCACGCGCTTCGCCCGGCAGACGCAGTCCGAGGCCGACAATGGCAATGGGTTCCCTCCGGTGGCGTTCCATTTCGTCCAGCTTCGCGCGCATTTCGCGCAACTCCAGGATAGCCCGCTTCAGCGGAGAGAGTTGTTCTTGTGTATCCCGGTCCTGACTCATGATTTCGTCATTTTTTCAATTGATCCAGTTCCGCCAGCAGCAGTGATTCGGCTTCGCTTTCGGACATTTCTTGAAGATCTTGCAGATCCTTGTTCTCTGGCGCACCGCGGTCCTCAGAAGATGTCTCGTCCGCCAGCTCGAGATGCAAAACGTCTTTGGCAAGGTAGTAGGTGAGCGATTCGACGGTGGGATAGTCGAACAGCAGCGTGGCCGACAGTGGACGGTCTAGTGAAGCCGCCAAAGCGTTGCGCAACTCAACTGACATCAGGGAGTCCAAACCCAGCTCGTGCAATGGACGCCGCGGATCCAGCGACCTGCCTCCCGTCGCGCCCAGTGCGCGAGACGCTGCTGATTCAACGTGCGCCTTCAATATCGTAAGCCGGCGCGCAGCAGGTTCGGCGGAGAGACGACGGACGACATTATCCTCGTTGGGAAGGGTCTTTCCGCCCGTAAGTATTGTCGACCCTGAAGGCTTGATTAGGTCCAAAAAAAGTGAGGGAGGCCGGCCTGAAGCCGTGCCGGCGAACATCCTCGACCAGTCAATCGGCGCCGCGACTACCTGTGCACGGGAACCTGCTAGCATCTCGCTTAGTTTCGCCATCCCCTCATCCAATTGAATTGGGCGCATTCCGCGATCGGTCCAGCGCTGTGCATCCTTCTTCGCCAGGCGCGCCGCCATTCCTGCTTCAGCCCATGCGCCCCAATTGATGGTCAATGCCGGCAACCCCATCGCCTTTCGATGATGCGCCAGTCCGTCCATGAATGCATTGGCCGCAGCATAATTACCTTGTCCTGGCGAACCGATGAAAGTGGCTGCGGCGGAGAACAGCACAAAAAAATCCAATTCCGACGACAACGTGAGACGATGGAGATTCCAGGCCCCACGTACTTTCGGCGCCAGGACACCTGCAAATCGAGACCATGTCTGGTGTTCGAGCATTCCATCGTCGAGCACACCTGCCGCGTGGACGACTCCGCGAAGCGGCGGCATTGACCTTACAATCCGGTTGAGAGATGCAGCCAGTTCCGCCGCGTCTGTCACATCGCACTCTTCGATTGCGACCCGGGCGCCGCCACGAGTCAGCTCGTCGAGCACGGCGTTCGCTTTCGCACCGGGTGGGCGACGGCCTATGAGCACAATGTTGCGCGCACCTTCCCGGACCATCCACCGCGCGATTTCCAGACCCAGTCCGCCCAGGCCGCCCGTGATGAGATAGGTGGCATCGTCACGCAGACGGAGTGGCGCCGGCAAGGTTTGGGCGGCAGCGCTCAGCACTGGTTTCGTGACAATGATTTTTCCAATATGTTTTGCCTGCGCCATGAAACGAAAAGCATCAATAATCCGCTCATTCGAGAAAGAGGTGAGCGGAAGCGGCCGCAATTCTCCTTTGGCGAATGCCTCAAGCAAATCCTTGAACATGCCGGGCAATAGCGACGAATCCTCAAGAGCTTCCTCTCCGAGATCAAATGCATCGTATTCGCAATCGGGGCGCATCAACCTGAACTGTTCCCGGTTCAGGATGCCGCGTTTGCCCAGTTCCAGAAAGCGGCCGCCGGGAGCCAGCACCGAGACACTCTTGGTGATAAATTCGCCGGCCAGCGAATTCAAAACAATGTCTACACCGCGACCACTGGTTCCGCTCATAATCTCATTTGCGAAAATCAGAGAACGTGAGTCGAACACGTGCGCCACGCCAAGCGCCTGCAAATACTTTCGTTTTTCGGAGCTTCCCGCCGTCGCGAAGATTTCTGCGCCTGCCCGCCGGGCCAGTTGGACAGCGGCTAGCCCAACGCCACCAGCTGCGGCATGGATGAGCACCCGATCGCCGATTTTCATGTGAGCCAAATGGTGCAAACCATAGAATGTCGTGAGGAAAGCGACCGGAATCGACGCCGCTTCGGCGAGTGAGACACCGACAGGTAGAGAAGAAACATGGTCGGCACGCACCGTCACGTAGGTACTGAAGCCGCCCCTTGCGATCGCCATCACTCTATCGCCAGGCGCGAAATCCTCGATCCCGTAACCTGCACGAGTAACAATGCCCGCACATTCGGCACCGAGCGCACCGATTTTGCCGGGATACATTCCGAGAGCACAAAGCACGTCGCGGAAATTCACTCCGGTCGCCTGCACCCGAATTTCCACTTCGCCCGGCCCCGGGGCAGCGCGTTCCGCGGAAGTCCAGCGCAGATTTTCCAAAATGCCCGCTGGAGACACTTCCAATTGGACCGCCTCGGGAATTGGTTTCGGAGCTGTTCCCATGGTAGTTACCGATGGCAACCGCGCAAGACGCGGCACCAGACTGGTTTGATTGCGGAATGCGACCGTATCCTCACCAGGTTCGCCATGGCTCAGTTCTGTAAATAGAATGTTGCCGCAGGCGTCCGTGCCTTGTTGGTCTAGATCCAGGCGCCTGCACCGCAGTTCGGGATGTTCGGTAGCGATCACCTGCCCCAGACCGAACAAAGACGCCATCGCCGGATGGACTGGAGCTGATGAATTCGGTGCCGCCTGCGCCCCTCGCGTTACCAGCCAGACAAATGGCGGCGAGTTGGTCTTAAGTGAACCGAGCGCCTGGACCAGATGGAGGGCGGCCCCACAACTCAGAAGCTGTGAGAACGCTAAATCTTCACCCGTCATCGTCTCGAACGTCGGAATGTCCAGGCTCCAAAGATGCAGTACTCCGCGAAGCGGTCTTTCCTCCGTGATTCCCGCCTCCTCCAGTAGCTGCTCGAATTCCGCCGGATTCGCCGGGTCGAGCGTGAAATGATCGTTACCTCGGCGAACAAACGAAGGTCCGTGGCGCGCCAGAACGCATCTTTGTCCCGCCGCGGTGAGTCGTGTTCGCAGGGATTCCCCAACCCCGCGCTCGTCCTCGAGGATCAACCAGGTCCCCGGCCGGCTGAGCAGATCGGCGTGCGTGACTTCCGCGGGTCGTAGCGCCTTTCTCCACTGAATCTCGAACAACCAATCCTGTTCCGCGGCCGGGAATGTCCGGTCGAGAGTTTTCCGCTTCACACGCTTTAACTGCAAACCGGCGATCTCTCCCAAAGCGCGGCCCTCCCGATCATACACTTCCAGATCCAAAGTGAAGGTACGCGCCTCAAGGTCTGGCATTCCTCGCAGCCGCCCGTGACTCCAGATTTGGACCGGAGCATCCCCCCACATTTGAACGCGTTCGATGTTTATTGGTAACAGAACTTCATCTTCTGCAATTGTGAGTGCTCCCCCGAGAAGAGCCTGGACGGCTGCCTGGAAGCAGGCATCCATCAGCGCCGGATGAAATCGATAATACCCAGCGTCGGAATGAAGTGATTCCGGAAGAGTGATTTCAGCCAGTGTTTCATCCGTTCCCCGCCAAAGTGCGTGCACGTTTCGAAACGCGGGGCCAAATTCGAAACCTTGTTCGTTCAGCCTCTGGTACAACTTCGTCACGTCGGTCGACTCAGCGCATCGATCACGGACAGCTTGCAGGGCGGCAGTTTTGTCTCCGACAGTTTCGAGTTTAGAGGCTTTTGTCAGGAGGCCACGGACGTTCCGGGTCCACACGGCGTCAGCATCCTGTCCGTCGCCTGGTGCGCTAAACATTTCGAATGCAGCCGATTCTTCGTTCTTTGCTTGAAAGACAACCTGCATGCAGGTGGGCGTGTCGAAGTCCAAATGAAGCGCCTCTTCCAGCGAAAGGTTTTCGACACAGTACACGCCTCCACCGAAAAGACGGCGCGCGCACTCGAGGGCCATTTCCACATAAGCCGTGGCCGGCAGGATGAGATGCCCGCAAATCTGATGGTCAACTAAATAAGCGGGATGTTGTGCGTTCAACTGCGATTGGAAGACAGCTTCCTTCAGGGCTGGCGAACGCAGTGGAGCGCCCAGCAGCGGGTGCGCGCCGGGCCGTTCCGGAAAGCGATTCGTTCGCAGGTCGTCAGCAGGGCCGCTTCTTGATTCAAACCAGAAACGCTCACGTTGAAAAGGGTAGGTCGGCAGTTGAATTCTTTGTCGCGGATAATCGCCGTCGAAGCCTTTCCAGTTCACCGGAACGCCCGCATGATGGAGCGCCTGGAGGCTGGTAAGCGATTCCGACCAGTCGTCGCGAGTCGGCCGCAGGGTAGGCAGCCAGAGGGCATCCGGGTTCGTAGTGCACTGTCGTCCCATGGCGAGAAGCACAGGACTCGGACCGAATTCCAGGAAAATATCGCAGCCCGATTCGACGAGCGTCTGGATCCCGGCTTGAAACCGCACCGGTTCGCGCAAGTGACTCCGCCAGTATTCCGGTTGAGTGATTTCTTCGGCTTTCGCGACACGTCCTGTGAGGTTCGAGATTAATCGCACAGCGGGCGGTTGTAGGGATATACCGGCGACGGCCTTTTCGAAGGCCTCCAATATCGGTTCCATCAAGGGGGAATGGAACGCGTGCGAGACATTCAGATTTTTGGACTGCACGCCGTCGGCAGCCAAACGCCTGACAACGGTCTCCAAATCGGACACCGCCCCGGAAATGACAACGTTGCGCGGCCCATTGATCGCGCCAATCGACACCGTGCGAGAGAATGGCGCAATCGCTGCTCGGACCTGGTCTTCCCCAGCGCGCACGGCCACCATCCCTCCCCCGGGCGGCTCGGCTTGCATCAATCGCCCGCGTTGGACAATGAGCTTGAGCCCGTCTTCAAGACTGAAGATCCCGGCGACGCAAGCGGCTACGTATTCGCCTACGCTGTGACCCAGGACAAAGTTAGGTTGCAAACCCCACGAAGACCACAACTCGGACAACGCGTATTCCAGAGCGAACACCGCCGGCTGCGTGTAAATCGTCTGATTTAGCAACGTCTCCTGATTTTCTTGAGAATGAAGCAGCGACAGCAGCGTCCGATCCAGTTGGGGGCGGAGCAGTTCATCGCACCGATCGAGCGCTCTGCGGAATGTCGGTGAGGTCTCGTAAAGCCGGAGTCCCATGCCGACGTATTGAGCGCCTTGACCGGTGAAAAGGAACGCGATTTTGTGCTTTTCGCTACCGGACAAGTGGCTAGTCATCAGACCGGCGGGCGTCTCCCCGGCTAGGAAAGACGTCAGTTTCCCACACGCGTCCTCGGTCGTGGAAGAGAGCATGGACAACCGCCGACCGAAGTGGGAACGTCCGGCGTTTGCGGTAAAACACACGTCACGAAAAGGCAGGCCAGGCTCACGCATCAGGCGCGCCTCGACCCTCGTTGCCAAGGCGCGGAGCGAGTCTTCATCGCGGGCCGAGAGAGTGAGAATATGTAAGGGACGTTCCGTTCCGGCCGTGGAAAGCTTTACTTCCGGCGCCTCTTCGAGGATTACGTGGGCATTGCTGCCGCTGAAGCCGAACGAACTGACCCCGGCGATGCGTCTTCCGTTAATCGGCTCCCAGTTGGTGAGCCGGGTGGGTATCACGAACGGGTACTTCTCCCACGTGATGTGCGGGCTGGGCTGCTCCAAGTGCAGATGTGGCGGAATCTGTCCATGCCGGAGCATCAACACGACCTTCAACAGACCCGCAATCCCAGCGGCAGCTTCAAGGTGGCCGAGGTTAGTCTTGACCGAACCGAGTGCAACGGGCGTCTTGCCGTTTCGGCCTGGCTGGAAGACGCGCGCCAAGGCTTCAATTTCAATCGGATCGCCCAACGAAGTTCCTGTTCCGTGCGCCTCAATGTAACTGAGGGTCGAAGGTTCAACTTGAGCGCTGGAGAGGGCTTGGCGGATGACGGCTTCCTGTGCCAGGCCGTTGGGTACCGACAGACCGCTGCTCGGCCCGTCCTGATTTACGGCTGAGCCGCGAATCAGCGCCAGGATGCGATCGCCATCCTTTAGGGCCGCTCCAAGGCGCTTCAAAACGATGATCCCGCAGCCTTCGGCACGTACGAATCCGTTCGCCGACGCATCGAAAGTTTTGCATCGACCGTCCGGCGAAAGCATTCCCCACCTGGACATACAGACGAAGAGATCCGGAGCCAGGATGAGGTTGACACCTCCGGCAATGGCCAAAGTGCATTCACCATCCCGCAGGCTGTGACAGGCGCGATCCACGGCCACCAGTGAAGAGGAACAAGCCGTGTCCATGCTGATGGAAGGGCCATGTGTGCCGAGGAAATAGGCGAGCCGGCCGGAAATCGCATTCAGGGTGTTGCCGGAGATGATATAGGCGTCCAAATCGCTGGATTTCCCGTGCCGGAGGTGTTGCTGGAGATAATCAGTCGTCGTGGTGCCGACGAAGACGCCGGTGCTCGAGCCCTTGAGCGTGTGAGGCGGAATACCAGCGTCTTCGAGAGCTTCCCAAGCCACCTCAAGGAAAATCCGCTGCTGGGGATCCATGTGCGAAGCCTCGCGCGGTGAAATACCGAAGAACTCCTGGTCAAAGCAGTCGATGTGGTCCATGAAGCCGCCCCATCGGGAACAGGTCTTGCCAGGCGTGCCCGGGTTTGGATTGAAATATTCTTCAACCTTCCAGCGGTCGGCTGGTACTTCACGGATCGCGTCCACGCCGTCCCGCAGCAGGTCCCAAAACGCTTCAGGATCGGTGGCTGTGCCGGGTAGTCGACAGCCAACCCCGACGATCGCGATCGGCTCAGTGCGAGTGTACTCCATCTCGTCGAGCTTCTGCCGCATCTTCCGCAGAGCGGCCAACGCCTGCCGCTCCAATGTCGCTTCCTGACCTTTGCCTTGTTCGCTCATTTTGTTTTCCGCAGGTCCGCGTCAGTCGCGCAATTCCCGCGGCAACGAAGTCAACTCCGCGTTCAACATGCTTTTAATCTCGTCGTCGCTTAGGTCCGCGAGGTCTCCGTCTGGCGGTTGGGGTGCCGGGTAGTTTTCGTTAGGTGAAGCGACTTCAACCGCACCGTTGCTCGAAAGCTTCAACACGTCGCGCAATAGAAAATCAGCCAAAGCGTGAACCGTCGGATACGTAAACGTGAGGGTTGCGGGCAGTGCGCAGGCGATGAATTTTTCCAAGCGTCCCTTCAGTTGCACGGACATCAGCGAATCCATACCCAACTCAAACAAGCCACGATCCGGATCAAGCTGCTCTTCGGCGTCGATTCCCAAGACGCGACGCGTTTCTCCAGCGATCAGGCTCGAAACTAATTCTCGGCGGTCCTCGGGCGCAATTTCATCCAACCGTTCGATCCAAGCAGAATCTGTCGGGGCCACCTGTTGGGCGGCCGCCGAGTTCGCTCCAAGATGTTCAAAAAAGCTGCGGCGACCTCGTGTTTCAAACGCCGGCTTGAGGAGATCCCAGTTCACATCAGCTACCATGCGCTGTGCGACGCCCTGAGTGATGAGAGATGACAGCGCCTGGAGAGCCAGGTGCGCGGGCATTCCCTGAAGGCCTAAGCGTCCCACTTCCTCACGTTTTTCACCCAGCGCACGAATTTCCTCCCATGCGCCCCAATTGATACTGAGTGCCGGCAAACCCGCCGCGCGGCGGCAGTGAGCCAGGAAATCGAGGAACTGATTTGAAGCAGCATAGTGTCCGATCCGACTCGCGCCAAAGAGAGCTGTGGTCGACGAGAAAAGGACGAAAAAGTCCAGCGGCATACTGGATGAAAGCTGGTGAAGCAACCAGGTGCCTTCGACCTTCGCGCGCATGGCGGCGTGCAAAGCATCCGCACTCATCTCTTTTAGCGGGCAGAGCTCAATGGCGGCTGCAGCGTGGATGATCCCGCCCAGGGGCGCGGATGAGCGGCGGATGCGTTCAAAGAGCGCTTCCATTTGCCCCCGCTCGGCAACATCAACTTTCTCAACGTGAACCATCGCTCCCTGCTCTTCTAATTTCCAGATTGCAGCCACCTGCTCGTAAGACTGGTGCGAGGGACTCAGTTCAGCCCATTTACAGCGGTCTGGCAGCTCCCTACGGCTACATAGAATGAGGTGTCGAGCGCCATTCTTCACGAGCCACGTTGCGATGTGGGGACCGAGCCCGCCTAGGCCGCCGGTGATAAGATAAGAGGCGCCCGGTTTAATGCCGATCGG
>Ga0210396_10001037_pt1 | contig 31614 bp, 25 predicted proteins | sample IncBWH17OmetaG_FD_155466 | JGI IMG/M metagenome (GOLD analysis project Ga0210396, IMG submission 155466) | Forest soil microbial communities from Barre Woods Harvard Forest LTER site, Petersham, Massachusetts, United States - Inc-BW-H-17-O ...
GACACATCTTGAAGGCCGATTTTGGCAATGATGATAGAGCCTGCCATCGACAGGACTGACAAGACGCCAAAAAGCAATCCTAGCCCGCGTTGGTGCGCTTCGTTATCGACCTCGATCTTATCCCTAAAAGTAAGCGTAACTCCGCCCAGAACGAGGATGATTCCTATCCAACTGACGATGGCCGGTCGTTCACCCAGGAAGCAGAGCGCCATCAACAGCGTCACGACCGGCGCCAACAGCATGAGAATGATTAATTGATGCGCGGGTAAACGGCGCAGCGCTGCGAAGAAGAACGTGTCCCCGAGAGAAATGCCAAGGAGCCCACTGAGCGAAAGCCATCCGAGAGGAAAAGCCTGAACTGGTTGCCAACCAGCAAAGAAGAGCACGCCGGCCAAGAGCAGGAGACCCAAGAAGCTTTTGATGAAGGTCATCGCCATCGGCGAGAACTCCTCGCCGATCCCCTTAAATAGCAGGGTCCCAACGGCCCAAGAAGCGGCGGACCCGAGTGCAGCCAGGATCCCAATGAGGTGTGGCGTCAAAGCAGGGAACAAATTGGTAGGGTGAGGCTCCTGAATGACGGAAAAGCTTCCGCAAAGCGATTCAGCTTCACCTGATCCACAACCCAATTACGCCTGTACGCCCGCCGAACCGTCATCCCCGCGCGTATCCTCGGCTCGGCGCGTCTTCTGGCGTATTGCATTTAGTCGGTGCGGTAAGTGTCGAATATCTCCGCTAACACCTGCGGTCTTTCGGAGCCTCGCCCTACCAGCTATTTTGTGTTCGCTATTTGGTCCGTCCGCTTCTTAAAAACCAGCACATAGCGTTGCGGAATAAACTGATATTGTTCAGCCAAATCGAAGCCGTAGTAATAGAGCTGGCCGATAATTAGCTCTTTGGCGATATGTGGTCCGTGATAGGGCAGGGTTCCCTGGGTTACAACCGCGTTATCGACGATGACCAGCCGCCCGTCGGGTTTTAGTGCCGTCTTCAAGCTGTTAACAAATCGGTCTTTTACTTCCTCCGTCAGAGTCGTGTAGATGATGTGATACAAAGAGCACATAAAGACCATATCCGTGCTGTTGGCAGGGACGCCGGCTGAATCCTCCCGGTCCTTGAGCGGCTCGACGTTCTTTATATCGAACTTGGTAGTGAGGCTCTTTACGTAGTTCAGATGTTCCTGAACCGTATCAATCGCGATGACCTTGCCGCTCGAGCCCACTAACTCGGAAAATTTGAAGGTATAGTAGCCCGGCCCGCAACCCACATCGGCGATCGTAGTCCCCGGCTGAATCTTGAGCGCCTCAACTATCTTACTCGTTTTTTCCCATTCTTCCCGGCGTGGGTTATTGAAAAGGATGAAGTCCTCCAGAAAAGCGATCCTGTCCCTGCCAGCCTCCGTGCCTGAGTCGGCTAACTTCTTTAACTTATATTTTCGAGTCAGGTATTCCTTCAAAGTTGCGAAATCGTTTCCGCTGAAGAATTCGAAAAAGCTTTTGTGATAACGATCCGCGAGTTGCTGTTGGCGGCTTTCTTCGTTCCCGAGAAGATAGTCACAGAACCATTCCAAGGCGGTGTACTCGCCCCCATAGTGTTCTGTCGGGATAATCGTTTCATAGATCTCTTTTGCCTTTTTGGCATAGCTGAGATCCTTGCCATCCAAGGCGCTCAGCAACAACCGGCCCGCCAGCGTTCCTTGTTCGGTAATGGTGAAGGTATCGATGCTGCCCAAATGCACCAAAGAGACCTTGGACGTAATCTCCGCAGCCGTATCGGGTTTGGGAGAATTATTGGTGTTGTCGTCGGCGGCGTACACCAGCGAAATCGAGCAACTGGCGCAGACGGTTAATATCAGAGGATAACGGATTGAAGACATAGAAGGTCCAAATTTGGTGGGGCGAGGCTCCCGCAGGGCCTGCCCTCGGTCGAAGCCATCTCTCCGCACTTTACGCCTCGGCTCCGTTCACTTTCAGCATGATGCGCTTGAATGCGTCTAGTTGATCGGCGTTCAAGATCTTTTCTACATCCTGACGTTCCGACTCCATCAGTTTGGTCAAAGTTTGCCTCAGCTCTGCTTCTTTTTTAGACCGCTCGTCGTCGCTCAACCCGCTCAGATCCACGGTTCCGAGCTCTTTCTTGATTTCTTGGTGGTACCGATCGGCCAGACTGGTGAGTTGCTGGCTCTGATCATCGGTCAGTTTCAATTCCTCTTTAATGTCTTTGCTTTGTAGAAGCTGCATCGGATCAACCCCAAACTTATTTCCGCCTGGGTCATCCGGCATCCACGGTGGCGGGCGCTGGTCGCCGCCGTCCGCATGATCATTTTCCCAGGGCGGAGGACCGAGATTCTCATCGGCGCGAGCAGTTACTAACAGCGCCAGTAGGGCAATCATCAGGAGACTTGGGCCGCGGTTATTTGCAGTACTTCTCATGAGTTTTTCAGTAACCATCCCTGATTAATTCGGTAAGGGCGGCGGCATTCCGGTTTGATCTCCGGACCTTGCTACCAGGCCGGCTCGGCGCAGAACCTCTGGTATATCGCGCATGGTTTGTCGATCTTTCTCTTTCTCGCCCTCTTCAAGCGCCTCGTAAGGGACAAGCAACGGATGACGACGTAAGGCATTGTCTCGGATTGCTCCAAAGGACCACCAAGCTAACCGACGCTCAGCCGTCCAGCGCATATGCTCCAGCCGAGCGAGTTGTTCCAAGACCTCTTTACTGAAAGAGACTGATGACGGGATATCGTTGCGACCTTCCTCGACCAGATAGCCCAAACGTCCGAGCACGTAGATGACATGGTCAGCTCGTTCCCGGTTCGATTGCCGCAGATCTTCATCGATGGCATGCCAAGGCTTCAGACTCGTATTGTCGACCGGCAATTCTCCCTCCCCCATCCGGGCTTCACAGTAGCGCTCATGGATAGAACGCGGTAAGCGAAATCGTCCCATCTCGGTGAACATCGCCAGAGACGCGATGACCGAATAATCCCCAAAAAAACGCACGTAACCGGCATTCGCTCCCCACGAAAAATGCTTGCGAAACACTCTATTTAAGCGGTCGGCCCGGCTGTGAGGCACAAAAGTCCCAGCGAAATGCTTGAGCACGCCTCGTTGACCGATAGTGGAGCACTCCTCCAAACCTCTTGATCCTTCCGCTAAAATCAGAGCCCGAGTCGGTTCAGCAAACGACTCGATCATCGTCAGAGGCTCAACTTCCGGCGAGTGGAAATTCAGGATGCAGATTTCCTTTAGCGCCGGATACCGAAGATCGATTCTCTGCGCCATTTCCCGCGAAACGATCCAATCCAACTTGGTTTTGGACCCATCGAGCATGCCACCTAGCTTTGCGATCTTCAGAGCAATCGCTTCTGCCAAGGGATTGGAACCAACGATTAAGAACCCGTTGGCTCCGTCCGAGCCCCTGGCTTTGTTCCCGAAAAATTGAAACACAAAATCACGGGCAACGTCCTCGTCAGTAGAAAAGAACTGAACAAAGAAAGAAGGCTGAGGCTCAATCACCACGACGCCCCGTCGAACCGCAGCGAGACTTTCGGCATTTGGAGCGGCGGCGAACACGCTGAGGGGCGTTCGCCGGCCTTTGGTCTCAATTGCATCCTGCGCCGCAGCCAGCCAAAGCGCGAGCTCACACAGATCGGTCGGAAAGAGGATCAGATGCGTTATGTCACCTAAACCGACCCGTCCCAGGAACAAAGAAAACGAGCCGGGATCGAGGGAAATACCAAAGGAGATGGCGATGCCCGCAGCAGGCGAGCCCGGTGCAGCGACTAACCTAGCTGGAATGCCTTGCCGAGCCAGCTCAAGGGCGGTAAGGGCCGCCGCGGTTGAATCGCCGGCAACAAGGAAAAGGAGATTTTGGCCAGAAGATTTTATCTGGGACATGGTTTTATCTCGCTCGGCTCCATAGTCTCTTTCGGACCTCAGAAATCCGGTCTGATATCGATCCAAACACGGCTGGCACAAATGCCTGCGCCCAACCACTGAGCAGGATCCGCGAAACCAGCAGGGTCAAAATGGCCATCAGCGCCAAGATCGCTGCGTTGTACCATTCAGTTGGGATCAGGACACTCGTAAACGGAATTGTTTTGAATCGTACCAACAAGGTCTCATGAGGGCGATCCCAAACTCCTAACGCCTTGTTGTTACCAAAGATCTGGTCTGTGAATTGGGTCTGATATCTGGCCGACATCTCATTGCTCCGGCGGCTGAGATCGCTCAGAAGACCAGTGATCGAATGGATGATTTCTTTGGCTGCATCGGATTTAGCAACGGTATTCTCCGCAGTGGTAGCGGCGTTCTTCCACTTGCGGTAAACGAATTCTACCTGCTCGGCCGCGATCCAACGAGAATGATTGGTGTATAGGGCGATCAACCCTTCGTAGGCCCATCGAGACGGCATCAACGCCGCCACTTCCGGCACGGTTTTAACGAAGTGCGTCTCCTTCGTTTTACCGTCAGCGGTATAAGATTTCTGGTAAATCATCCCATTGGTCTTGGCGGCCTCAACGTTAGCCTCGGCAACCTTCGACGGGAACAAAACCAAAGGTTGTAAGTCGCCAAATTTGAACGGATCTGCCCCCGCCAGGATCAACTGGGGCACCAGTATAAGCGGCAACGCGTTTGTCGCGGCGGCTTCTTTGATATTGGGAACACTGGAAATAGCTAACCCGAGAGCAACCCCGACTGCTGAGATCAGCCACAGATAAAATAAGTAAGTCCAGAGCGACTCCGGTACTTGTAGCAGATACATGCTGATCACGCTGTACAAAAAGATCGGGATAAAGTCGGTCAGCACCAGAGTGGCGAACTTTGAAGCGAGCCACAGTGACAGGTTCACCTTTAAGAGCTTTTCGCGACGTAGAATCGGCCGTTCCCGTAGCACTTCTGTGATACTCGATGACATCCCGATAAAGAGAGCGACGATCGAGGAAAGAAACGGAAACGATACGAACAGGTTATTACTCTTTAGTATCGGATTGGAGCTAAGGATTTTCCCAACCACCAGACCGAGAAAAATGGCCGTGACTAAGGAGATGCCCAAACCGAGGTGATCACGGAGTTTGCATCTCAGCGAACGCTCAAACAGAATCTGCACCTGGCGTACGAGCCAGCCTTGCAAGGGTTCGTCCGCCGGCGATCGAGTGAGCTCCGGCGTTGGAATGGGAGAAAGGTGCTTTCGCCGAAACGCGTCCCAGCGGGCCTTCCAATATTCCGGATCAAACATCCGGTGTTCTTCCGTACGCCCGTCCACTTGTCTGGCGGGCGCTTCTAGCGCCGCCAACAAGCTACCTGGATCAAACTCGTCGGCCTCGGCTGCTGTCGGGACGGGCGCCACTTTTTCCAAGTAGGCGCGAGCATTCAATGGATCGCCGTAGAAAGCAGCCACACCTCCGCGGTCCAAAAGCAGTAACCGATCAAAAAGCCTGAAGAGCTCAGCACTGGGTTGGTGGATTACTACGAAAACCAAGGCCCCGGCATCTGCTCGGGCGCGGAGGATCCGCAAAATTCGCTCTGAATCACCAGAAGACAGACCCGACGTAGGCTCATCCAACAAAAGAAGCGACTTTGGCGTGAGCAGCTCGAGACCCAGACTGACTCTCTTCCTTTGGCCGCCGCTCAAAGTCTTTGTGTCCTCATCGCCGACAATGACGGCTTCTCGGTCCTTCAGATCGATCTCTTCAAGGACATTATTTACACAATCATCAACCACCGATTTATTCGGTTGGCTGAGCCGGAGCCGCGCTCCATAACGGAGGTTTTCGGAGACCGTGAGTGTCGCAAAGGTGATGTTATCCTGAGGCACATACCCGAGGAGGCGAGGATTTTCTTTGACCAAACGCGATAGGTCGACTCCGTTCATCTTCATCACGCCGGCGGTGAGCGGCACCGAACCGATCATGGTTCCTAATAGCGTCGATTTTCCGCACCCGCTGGGCCCCATAACCGCAACCATTTGCCCACCGGCTGCCAAGCACGAAATCTCTCGCAGGCCGCGCATCTTGCCAAAGTTGCAACCCACATTATCCATCTCCAGCAAACAGGATGACGCGGTTCTCTTACCCTTAGAGTCACCCGCTCCGGACAGCGCTAGAATCACTTCGGCGATTTCGCTCGCCTGGGTGCTGACTCCATCGATTTCTAGCGTGTCCCGCCACTCGACCTTTCTTTCAACCCCAGCTTGCACAACTGCGAGCCAGGTCGGTCTTAGAGTGCAGGTCTTATCCGTTGCCTCGTCGGAAGGCCGCCGAAGCACAAGGCGCCCTTCTTTCTTTAAGCAAAATTTTGGTACTCCGGTGGTTCCTTGGGAGAACCAGCGTTGCAGCAGTTGCAGCTGCCGGTATAAAAGCCGGAAGCGGCCAAACCGCAGCTCGCTCAGCAAATCAAAGCGAAAAGCGAAACTCGCCGGCACCGGTTTTCCATCTAGCGAGGAACCGGTTCGCCCGGCCGAAACGTAAAAGTCGTTTTGCCAGTAGGTGACATACAAAACGTCAGGCAGATCTTCAGTGCAGAAGCAATTCAGAGAATCGGCCGGTCCCAAACGAAATTGAACTGGCCGGCTCACCGGGGGCAGGGTCTGAGCAAAATCCGGGTCGACAACTGCTCGGACAAAGGTCAACGCGACGTCTGGTAAACCAAGGTTCTGACCGATCGAGCGCAGTCGCCTGGACCAACCTGGATCGACCCTTTTTAAAATTTCGCAAACTTTGACGGCAAAGAACGCCTTAGCAGCGACGTCCCAAGAAGTCCGAAGCGCCTGCATCGCTTCTTCGAATTGCGTAGGAGAATCCCTGTATTGATCGACCGCCGCCGCGAGTGCAGTCGCGATATCCTCCTGGTAGTTGAAATGCAGGTACTCGGATATCCCTTGTTGGACATCGTCGGTTGCCCCCCGGCCCAGGGTAAATAAGCTACCGAAGAGCTTGATGATTTTTGCGGTGCGGTCGTCTCCCAGTACGTTCTTAGGAAACAAGCGCGGTTCATGCGCTGCCTTAACGGTACCGGCTAGATCCCCGCTCATCGTTGATCCGTTTTAAGCTCCCGCTTACGCTCTTTGCCTCGATTCGTCTGTCTCATTTAGCAAGCGGCCTGCTTCGAAACGCAGGCGCCCAAAAATAAAAAATCCAATTCCCTCCCGGACCACTCACACTTTTGCTCCTGGTCCGGGATCTAACGAACCGGAAATTGGAAGATGGCGACGGGCAGGTCAGGATAGCGTCTCGATGCTCTTTATTAATTGCCCGGTCTTATCCCGGAGAGACGCTACTTCTTCTTTGGACAATGGCTTGGATTGATCCTTCTTGACGGCCTCAGCGATCTCCGTGACCCCGTCGGTAATCGTTTTGTAGTTCGAGTGATCTTTGCCGTCGTTATTCGCCTTGTAGTTCTGGCTTACGGACTTTAGCTGACTCACCAGCAGACCGGGTAACGGACCTTGGCGGATCAGTAGCGCCGCCTGTTCGTTGTAGTTTTCCGACACCGCGCTGGTCATAATGTTCAGCCCGGTTAACCAACCGGTAGCAAAAGACATAGTCGCCTCTTCCTTATGAGATCCTGACTTTAATTCTTTGGCGACATCCTGAGCGATCAGGTCGAGCTTGGCGTTTACTTCGTCCCATTTACCGGCTTTGGCCGCGTCTTGGGCTTCTTCTGCTTTGGCTTTGATGTCGGAGGAGACGCTGAAGTCGGAGGATAATTCCGTACTTACCTTAGCGGCTTTTTCCACGCTCTCGTAATCCTGCGCCATAATTGCCACAAAGGCGGTAGCGAGGCGTACGCCCAGGTTAGAGATCTTTGAGAGATCATCCGGGTAATCCGATTTCTCGAAATTTGGGTCTGAGGTTAACTCTCGGACCTTGGTTTTCCAGTCGAACTCGGGTAGCGCGGCGCTAATTGCCTTAAATAGCCAAGTTGGCGACGGCAGGTTTCCACTGCTCGTGATCGTCTTCTCGTCGGGAGTTCCCGCCGGGGTTGCCGGAGCTTTCTGCGCCCGGACCGTGCCGAGGGTAATAATGACTGCTGATAGGACTAACCCTGTCAGCCGGATAGGATGAGGGATTTTCGCCATATACACGCTGGTAGACGCCAACCGGATATCAAATTGCAGAAAAAATGCGAGCAGGAAGAAGAAAAAGAAGGTTGTGGTTTAACTTGGGAGCAAGCGTTGTAGTATTCTTGCTCGATGCTACCCTCTGCTCTTTTTGTCTATCTTTATCAGTTCTTCATCTACGCGATCGTCGCCTTCGTTCTTTGGCTGCTGGAACGACGATTGGTTCATGGGCCGTTTAAGAGGAAGTAGGCGTTTGGTGGGGCGAGGCTCCCGCGCAGAGACCAAATAGCACTCTGGGGTCGGTCTCGGATGGGACCTATACGACCTATAGGACTTATGTCTCTGAGCGTGGGGGGACCGTAACGCACGGCGCTGAGCCGCACCATATCAGTCCTATAGGTCCCATCCGTGTCAGCTGGCCTGCCATGGATCGGCCGCGTGACTCATCCACGCCCCGCGGTGTCCCGCCCCCCCATCAACACCCCAGCAGACCCGCCAATTCAATCATGTCACGCGCCACAAAATCCCAAGCCCCTTCAGGGCCGAAGTCTTTTGATTGGTGCGGACCGTATTCCGTCGGGCGCGCCACGAACGCAGTCTTTAAGCCGTGGCTCTGCGCTGCCTGCAAATCGTAGTTATGGGCCGCCACCAGCATTACCTCGGCTGGTGATGTCTTGAGCAACTCGCAAGCGCCTAAATACGTTTCCGGATCCGGTTTGTAGTGCTTGAACAGATCCGACCCCAGGACGGCGTCCCACGGCAAACCCGCAAACTTCGCTAAATCGACGAGCAACGAAAAATTGCCATTCGAGAGCGGCGCCAGAATGAATTTTCGTCTTAGCAGGGTGAGACCCTGAACGGAGTCTGGCCAAGGCGACAATTGATGCCACCCGAACGTGAGCTGATCGATCTCGGCTTCCGCTAAATCCAAGAGCTGAAAGTCGGGGAGCAATTCGGTCAAGGCCATGCGATGGAGCGCGTCGAGATCAGTCCAAGGCAGTTTACCCGTGCGCACGCGAGCCATCATCGGCTCATAAGCAGAGCGCCAACGATCAACGAGTTCATCAGCCGGAAGCTGCCGCCCTTTCTGACGACCGAACTCGGTAACAGCAGCAATCAGGCTGGTTCGCCAATCCACGAGCGTGCCAAAGGTGTCGAACAGGAGGGCTTTCATGCAGGAGCATAATGAATCGCACGTCACGCACAATGCAGTGTGGGCGTAACGCAGTAAGTGGACAGAATCGACAAAGTAGACCGAGTGGACGGGAGTGGATCAGCGACTGAGCCTGAGCGCGTCTACTACGTCCACTCGGTCCATTCAGTCCACTAGTTCCACTTTCGCCGACCCGCGCATAGCCGACCCGCCATTGACGCTCACGGCCTCCTCCAGCTACAATATCTTTCTCCGATCCAAATTGGATCGGCGAGTAGAAAAAATCATGCACCCCCCCGTTACGATCATGACCGTTCTTCTGTGTGTAGCCTTTTGTTTGCGCCCAACAGAATTTGACCCAGCACGAATTGTGGCTCGTTCTTTTAACGCAGTGTCACGGAGGAGAAAGAAATGAGTACTGCCGTCCATGGCGAACTCGGTGATAGCGAGCGCCGCTCGATGCTTGTCCGGGCTGTGATCGCCAGCACCATCGGCACCTCGATCGAGTGGTATGATTTCTTCCTTTACAGCGTTGTAACCGGATTGGTGTTCGCCAAAACGTTTTTTCCAGATGCCGACCCGCACGTCGGCTTGCTCAATTCATTCGGTATCTACTTCGGCGGATTCGCCGCCCGACCGATCGGTGCCTATATCTTTGGGCATTATGGGGACCGTATCGGAAGAAAAGGAGCGTTGATCGCCACTCTTCTGTTAATGGGCATCGCGACGTTCTTGGTCGCGTTCGTGCCCGGCTACAATCAAATTGGCGTCTGGGGCGCCGTCATTCTGACTTTTTTGCGGATAGTGCAGGGAATTGGGGTTGGCGGTGAATGGGGCGGTTCGGTTTTGCTGGCGATGGAATGGACGAAAACCTTCGGGCGCCGAGGATTCATTGCCTCGTGGCCGCAGTTTGGGGTACCAGTCGGTTCCTTTTTAGCGAATCTAGCGGTCCTGGGATTCAGCTGGGCGCTAAGCGGAAACCAATTTTTCGTTTGGGGCTGGCGTATTCCCTTTTTGTTCAGCGGCGTGCTCGTGCTGATTGGCCTCTGGATCCGGCTTGGCATCATGGAGACTCCGACCTTCACCAAAATCGTGTCCGAGAACAAGGTCGAGAAACTTCCGGCGGCCAAGGTATTGGGGCGGCAACCGAAATCCGTGATTTTGTCGGCGCTCATTCGCCTGGCGGAACAAACCCCTTACTATATCTTCACCGCTTTCATCTTCGCCTACGCCGTCGGCCAATTGAAGATGGACAGGAACCTTCTATTGGGCGCCATCATGGGTTTCGCGGTAATCGAGTTTTTTTGCATCCCGTTTTTCGGTTTTCTATCGGATAAGATTGGTCGCAAAACGATGTATCTCATCGGCGCGGTCACTATGGCGATCTATGGCTTCGTATTTTTTGCGCTGCTTAATTCCGGTAATGTGTTCTTGATGGTGATCGGTGCGATGCTCGGGTCAATCCCGCATAGCATGGTTTACGGTCCCCAGGCCGCGCTGATCGCTGAACAGTTCACTCCCCGAATGCGTTACAGCGGCGCTTCGCTGGGCTATCAGCTTGCCTCGCTCATCGCGGGCGGACCTTCTCCCTTAATCGCAACCTGGCTCTTCGGTCAGTACAAGTCTACCACTGCTATCTCCTGGTACATCGCCATCTGCGCCGGCATCGCCATTATCGCTACTCTATTCATGACCGAGTATTCCAAAAAAGACGTCGACGAAGAGTACTCACACGTGGGTGACTAAATTTTAAGCTTGCCCCCACCCCCAGACTTTTGCGATTCGAAGAGGACCGAACACCCCGGTCCCTTCGATTTGTTGATAGTGTTAACAACAGAGAAGCGGGCTTGGTTCAATCTGAGGATGAGCGGCATGTTATCGCGCAAGTCAAAGGTCAGAAAGGGAACTACGGCGGTTTCTATTGCCTGCGTTTTCAGCGGGCTGGCGAGCCTCGCTGCCAGCAGTCGAGGCAACCCAGATAACGCGGATTGGGTGCAATTGAGCAAGAACGACAGCTTGGCGATCTTTGCGCGGCCGCGACCGGGTTGTCCCATCAAGGAGCTCCGGGCGATCGGCGCGATCGATGCGCCGAATTGGGTCGTAAAGAATATCATCGACGGCGTGGAAGACTACCCGAGCTTCATGCCCTACACGACGACGACTAAGATCATTGAGCGGAAACTGAATCAAATCATCAGCTATCTTCGTCTGGATCCGCCGCTCGTTGGTGCGCGGGATGTAACGGTGTCCGTGTCCAGTCAGACGCAAAAGCACGAGGACGGGACGACCAGTTACCAAGTGCACTGGGAGCCGGTGAATTCGCTAGGACCAAGCCCTAGTCCTGGCGTGACCCGGATAACGCTAGATCAAGGTTCGTGGAACCTGGAACCCACCGATGGAGGCAAGAGGACCCTTGCGACCTACACGATTCTAACGGATGGGGGCGGCGGTTTACCAGCTTTCGTGATCAATGTCGCCAATCGCCAGGGCGTCGAGAATTTGTTCTCTGCCATCCGCAAACAGATCGGCCAGACTAAATACTCCCAAAACCGGCCGGCGGATTAAGCGTAAGGGCGCTTGTGAGGCCACGTCCTGCCGAAGATAGTGACGGGTAAGGACGGACCCCGGCGCCGGTTCGACGAATGGGACCTATGGGACTAATGTGACGGCGCGAACCAATCACCACTCACTTTTCACTTTTCACCCTTCACGCCTCGTCCATCGGCGTCGTCTCCACCTGGGGTGCCTCGCGCTGCAAGTCGTCGATTCGCTGGACCGCTGCCTGCACCTCCGCTTCACTCAGTAGCGCTTTGATGGCGAGCTTTGCCTCGTGAGTTTCGCCTGGGGCAAGTCTTCGGAGGCGACCGGCTTTTCGTTCGATCGCCCGATGAAACGGGTAACTGGTGGCCGGTTCCAAGCCGGTCACGTACCCAGTCTTTAGCGAGGCCTCATTTTTCCATAGAGTAAAATAAGGCAACTGCTGCGTATTGAAGGTGACTAGCGCTCCCGATTTTGCATCGGGGGACTGTAGCAAAGCTTGAGTAGAATCTTGTTGATCCGCCCAGAGTTCGGCGAAATAGACCTGTTCGGTATATCCGGCCGGTTGTGGCCCTTCGTAGAGATTCCATTTTGCCATGTCTACCTCGGAAGCTCGAACGTCTCGGGGCGCGACACGCTTAATCGGGGCGAGGAACTTGGCGCCGGCGCCAAGCAAGGGAGGCCCAAAGTTAATATGGTAGAGGCTCTCCATCTCTTGCGGGATATCGGCCAAATTGATCACAGTATCGTTCAGCACTAACTCGCTACTCCCGATCTCCGTTGAAATCTCGGTCATCAATTGGAGGTGCGGTCCGAACATGAACGATTCCTCGACCACGCCGCGTAACACGATCCGCGGGACCGGTTCAAGCTCAAACCGAAACTCGACATAGCTTGCAGGCAGATAATTAATGCGTCCGTGCTGGGTCAGAACTTGAGATCCATCCGGGCCAGGAGGCCCCATCGATTCTAACCCACAGCGGGATAGCCATTCCCCGAACCCGTTCAACCAACCTTTGCCTCCCCGGTCAGTCAGATCCACAAATTGTGGATGCACGACTTCAGTGACTGGAGAGTCCCATCCCAAACGAATATCTTGAATCTCGCCCCCCCAAATGCTCATGCCTCGGGTCGGCACCACCACAAATTTCAGGACACCGTTATCGATATCAACGATTTCTGTCCCTTCCTGGCGCCCACCAGCCAGGCAGGTCTTCGTTACGCTCCAAGAGCCCTTCCCCGAGTCGTCGCGTGCTTCGGTCGAGTCAAATCGCCATTCCTTAAGCGAAAATCCCTGGCTGCTGTCGGTAAGAATCTTTGAATAGGCCATCGTGCGGGGGGAGCGTGTCGTGCCGGCTGAGACTCTAGCGCGGCTAATCGCCGAATGCACAGCACGTTTCTCGTTCTCGGAGACAGATAACGGTAGGGGCGAGCTCCCGCTCGTCGGGCCTCGACACCATCGCAGTCCGAAAACACAACGGACGAGCAGGAGCTCGTCCCTACCGGCTACTCAATATGCCAAGCCTGTCGCTTCGTGCTAGAGAGGAGCATGAAAAGCTATCGTATCGCCACCATTCCCGGTGACGGCATAGGGAAAGAAGTTGTTCCCGAAGGGATCCGTGTGCTGGAGGCGGCGGGCCGAAAACACGGATTCAGTTTGCAATGGGATCAATTTCCTTGGAGCTGCGAGTTCTACCAAAAGACCGGACGAATGATGCCCGAGGACGGTTTGCAGCAACTCAGGGAATACGATGCGATTTTCTTGGGAGCAGTCGGGTTCCCTCCCATTCCCGACCATATTTCGCTTTGGGGACTCCTGATCCCGATCCGCAGACATTTTCAGCAATACGCAAACCTGCGACCGGTACGACTCATGCCAGGGATAGAATCGCCTCTGCGAGACCGTAAAACTGGTGACATCGATTTTCTGATCGTCCGCGAGAATAATGAAGGCGAGTACTCCTCTATCGGCGGGCGCATTTACGATGGCACCGACGACGAAGTCGTCATTCAACAGACCGTATTTACCCGGCGCGGAGTTGATCGAATCCTGCGTTTCGCGTTTGAGCTCGCCCAGTCCCGGCCAAAAAAACATCTCACGTCCGCCACCAAGAGTAATGGAATCACCATCACGATGCCATTCTGGGATGAACGGGTGAAAGCAATAGCGGCTCAATATCCCGGGATCCGCGTCGACCAATATCACATCGATATTTTGACGGCACACTTTGTCCAACACCCGGATTGGTTCGACGTGGTAGTCGGGTCCAACTTGTTCGGCGATATTCTGAGCGACTTAGGGCCGGCCGTAACCGGCACCATCGGGATCGCTCCATCGGCAAATCTCAATCCGGAAAGAGAATTTCCATCGATGTTCGAACCGGTTCACGGCTCTGCCCCCGATATCGCCGGCATGGGTATCGCTAACCCAATTGCTCAGATCTGGAGCGGCGCCATGATGTTAGAACATTTAAAGGAACCGGATGCGGCGGCTTCGATTCTGAAAGCCATCGAAAGTGTGTTAATCGACGGCCCACGTACGCGAGATATCGGTGGCAAGGCGAAAACGGCCGAGGTCGGCCAGGCGATTGCCGAGGCGGTTTAATAATTACCGATAGGGCTAGGCTCCCGAAGAAACCATCCCTGCTGCGAAGCGTTTCTGGTTGGAACGCCGAAAACCGTTTTCTACTGCATGAAGCGCGCCGAGCCGTGTTTCTTATGTCCGGACATGACGCGGCGACCTTTTAGGTGTAACACATGTGCGGTCGGATGACCGGTTACTCCTTCAACATGTCCAAAGCACATTTGCGAGCCTCGCCTTACCGCCAGCGTTGACGTGGTTTCAATTTCTCTCTAGGCTTGCCAGCTAACGTCGCTTTAATGAACATGCACCGCATTCTCGTCCTGGATGACGACATCGGTGTTTGCACGGTGTTGACCAGGATTTTACAAGATCAACAATACGACGTTTACACGAGCCAATCGGTTATTAGCGCCGCTGAAACCCTCACCGAACGGTCATTTGACGCGTATTTACTAGATTATCGGCTCGCAGATGGCACCGGCCTGCAGGTAGCGGAGAAAGTCCGTCAGCAAGGTAGCAATGCTCCGATTATTCTCATCTCGGGCTATGGGGCGACCGACATCGCGGCTAAGGCGGTTACCCTCGATATTTTTGAAGTGCTCCAAAAGCCGTTTACCCGTGAAACCATTTGCAACGCGCTCGAGAGAGCGCTGAACCGCGCTTTGCGCACACCGGTTAATGTTCAACAGCCATCTGAAAACGATCCGAGTCCAAAGCCCGGGCTAAGGATCCAGCTCCGCGCGCTCCACCTCGTTTTGATCGTAATTGGTCTGCTGCTTGTCGCTCTTTGTATCTTCTTGATGCTTCGTTAGCACTCAGTGGGATGGGCCCTACTCGCTAAGGGGATGAGCTCCCGCTCATCTGATCTACAAGGAAATCACACCCTTCGGAAGAGTCCGGATGAGCAGGAGCTCATCCCTACCGGTCCAGAAAAGCGATTCGAATTTATAAAGCCTGGATTGCTGAGCAATGCAGGCGCATTTTGTTAGCGATTCAGGCTTACTAATTCTGTGAAGAGGACCGTGCTCCCCAGCCCCAAAACTTTGGCTGAAAATGACTATGTCCATTGTTGGGCTTGTTACCGCAGACTGCGCACTGTCGTGATCGCGGTTTTCGTGGCGGCAGTAATCGAGGTACGATTTTTACTGCCTGGAATCGTCATCGCCGGCACTTTCTTTTTTTATTTCTTATTGGCGATGTGGCTCGCAAATTGGAATTGCCCCCGCTGTAATCGCTCGTTCTTCCGCTACGCGTTCCTGCGTAGCCTATTCGGGGCGCGCTGTTTCTACTGTCAATTTCCTAAGTGGGGTATTAGCGATACGGGGGACGTCATTCTACGACCGAAATTCCCGTTGGGATGGAAGTCGGAATCAGTCTCCAAACATATTCACGGGAAATGAGGCAGCGCGGAGGCGAATAGAGAGCGGTGAAAGGTGAAAAGTGAAAGGTGATAGGTTATTGCTGAGGGCGTCACCAAGACTCCGAGGGGTCCTTTCACTTTTCACTTTTCACTTTTTCACTTTTCACCGCTCCCCCCTACCCCACTCTTTGCCTGGCGCGGTGCGCCGCAACCTTTGCTCGGTTGCCACAAGCGCTCATGCTGCACCAGCGCCGCCGGTGATTCTTGGTGGAATCGTAGAAAAGAAGGTCGCAGCTCTCGTCCGCGCATTTTCGAATCAAGGCCGGGTTCCCATCACAGAGCAGATCCGCTGCCGACTCCGCAAGCGGCGCTAGCAAGGCCAACGGGTCCGCCATTTCCGAGACAAATCGTCGCTCCAATTGGGCCGAACGCCGTTCTATTTGAAAATGGCCATCTCTCTTTATGAGAAGACCATTGATTGCGCGAATGGGTGCTGGCGGCACCAACTTACCGTCAATGATCGCCTCGGCCGCTGTCCGGATCGACTTCCGCAATTCCCGGGCAGCGCCTAGAACACGGTCGCTTGTCTTAGCAGAGCAACGTTTCGCTAGCGCAACAGCCTCGGGAGACCCAAGCAACCCAGCCTGTTTCAACCAATCGCGGAGATCGTCGAAGGTTTCTAATCGATCTTGATATTCTCCGGATCGCCGGAACTCGGTACCTACGAAATCGAGGGAAAGATGATCTGCTAAGAAAGAGAAATTCTGTTTCTGCGCCATAATCCGCCAAGACCCGGACTCACCCAGCCCAGGCAACAGCCTGGTTTGTATTTTATTTTTGGCGCTGTTAACAGTTTTATCTCATCGCCCTGGGCGCAGACCGCCCGAAATCGTTCTCGTTCTCGTCGTCGTCCTCGATTCAAAATCGTATAATTTTCAGGGCACTTGGTGCTGCACTGCATTGCGTTTTTCAACATCAGGGTCACCAGTAATGCTAAGGCAGTCCCTGCAAACCTCGATGTGGAGTCAAGAATGTAGACAGCTGCCCGGGATTTCGTCCCGGAGGGACGGAATGAAGGTAGCCTCTCGGAATTTCAGACGACGGGGCGAAGTCGGGAGGACGACGACGATTTCGAACTACGCCCAAAGCCTCGGCAAAAAATACGCGCCAGCCGCCAGCAATATTCCGAGGAGGGCCGAGATGGGGCCGTGCGGCGCTCCGCTCAACGTATGAGTGACCCCCATCAGCAGAAAGATTCCTGATAAAATCCACGCGAGCGCAGTCATCGTTGTGACGGCAATTGCTAACATATCGATCCGGGCTGACACACCTGGGTTTAAGCAAAGACCGGCGCCAATTATCAGAGCCAAAGCCAACGCTAATGAGGCGATCAAAATCGGTCTGGCTTTCTTTTCAGCGGCGACCCCGACCCTCCGGTCCCCATGATCGATCCAAGAGTGAACCTCCGCGGCTTGCCACCGTCGATAATGGTCTCTCTGAAGCAATCCTTTTAATAGCGGTTGCCATCGCGGGGGAATTGAGGACGGAATCGGTACCTTCCCTTGCACAATCCGATAAGGAAGCAGTGCATCATTTCTTAGTGTAGCCGCGATGGAGTTGCCACTTAACGCCTCGATTAAGATGATGCCGAGCGACCAATAGTCGCTGGCTCTAGAATACATACCGGTCAGGGTCTCAGGGGCCGAATAAAACAGGGTGCCGTGGGGCTGGGTAAGCACGGTCGAATCGGTAACGGCTGCCGAGCCGAAATCGGCGAGGACCAACTCGAGCGGCTGTTCGGACCGCACCAAGATGTTGCTAGGCTTGAGATCGCGATGCTGGACTCCGGCTCCATGTAGTTGCTCCAGCCCGTCGGTCACCTGGCGGACCAGCCGTAATGCCTGCTCTTTGTCCAGAGGCCCTTTCCTCTTGATGAAGTCGGCAAGGTTACCCAGTGGGAACAATTGCGTGACCTCGACGGCCCTCCCTTGCCACTCACCTCGGAAAAGAGGCACTAAAAGCCGGTGGCTCGACAATTGAGCCAACACACGCGCCGTAGCCGCCGATGGAGTTGTCAGACCGCGATAAATTTTAACGGCGTGGGCTTGGTTCTCGTCATCCCGGGCAAAGTAAACGTCAGCCTGCGCCCCTGGCTGCGGAATCGGTGACAAAATCGTGTAACCTTCAATGGCGACTGAACCCGGAACGTACGGCTGCGTCGCCGGCGCGGACGCGTCGTTGCCAACCGAACCCGCAGAGGTCTGGGACAACATAGCAAAGGAAGCCTAATCCGATTCCCTTCGCTACGCTAAGAGAAGCTAAGGTTCACTTTTGGTGGGGCCACGCTCCTGCAAGGTTCCAGGTTGTATGTTCGAAGTTTTAAGTTTGACGTTTAATGCTCTGTTCGGAGACGCGTCGTGCTGTGGGAAGGGCAACCTAGAACCTAAAACTTAAAACCTTGAACCTAGAACCGCTTCGGAGCCCCGCCCCCCAATCACACTTCCCTATTCGCCGTGATCCAGCTTATGGATCCGGTAAATCAGATCGTCATAGCTGGTTGCATTTCGCATGATCGCGTTCAGCTGATACAGGCGCTCGTCTTCCGAAGCATGATTAAACGCCACCCGCGTTTGAGTCGAGTCGTGTCCAAAGACAACTTCATCCCAATGGATTGTTTGGATCTGTGAAGTGAAACGCGCCACAGCTCGGCCTCGGAAGAATGCTCGAGTCGTCTCCGGAGGACCAAAGATCGCGTTCTTGATTGCGTCTTCTGCGAGCAGCCGGCGCATACGGCCTTGCCTCACAAGCTCAAAGTGCAGTCCCTGCTCCCAGGTAATGTTATGATATTCCAGATCGATCGACTGTAACCAAGGGTCGCACCAATCCAGGTTCTCGCTCTCTTGGAACGTGTTCAGCAGATATTTCTTCGCGGCCCAATCCACCCGATCAGCACAGCGCATAGCCTCGACATCGAGGTCGTTCAGCAGGCTTTCCCACTCGGTCAGCAGCCAATTCACTTCTGGCTGTGATCGATCACAGTATTTGAGCGCTTTAGCCAAATACATCCGTTGAACATCCACCGCAGAAATCTTCCGGCCATCCTTCAGCTCGATAATCCAATTATAGGTCTGATCCCGGCTGATGGATTTAGTGGCGTCGATCGGTTGCGCTACTTCGAGTTGCGGTGCTTCCCTTTTCTCGATTAGCTCAAGCACCAGGGACATCGTTCCAATCTTCATCGCAGTCGCGAACTCGCTCATATTGGAGTCGCCCAAAATCACATGGAATCGCCGATATTTCCCTGGATCTGCATGTGGTTCATCGCGCGTGTTCACGATGGGTCGCCGGTTCATGGTGTCGATGCTCACCAGTACGCTGAAAAAATCGGCTCGTTGCGAGATTTGAAACACTCCGGGTTGACCGGCCGATCCCTCTCCCTCAATCCCGAGTTTACCCGCTCCCGTAAAGATCTGGCGGGTAACCAGAAACGGAACTACATCCGATACCAAACGGTCCCACGGAACCGTGCGGCTCATGATGTAGTTATCGTGACATCCGTAGCTATGGCCTACGAAGTCGGTGTTATTCTTGTAGAGCCTGACCTCGCGCTCCGGAGCGATCTTCCGGTTCCGCCGGCGCACGCATTCGGCTAGAATTCGCTCCCCGGCTTTGTCTTGAGCGACCACATCCTCCAGCAGCGTGCATTCAGGCGTCGAATATTCCGGATGAGCATGGTCGTTGTAGAAACGCGCTCCATTGCTAAGAACCAGGTCGCTTTTTATCTCCTCGTAGCTAAGCGGCCGGTTCTTATCTAATTCGTAGTAAACCGACTCGTCCGTGTCTTGCATTAACGAGTCTGCCCGGAACCCGCGTGCATCTAAATGCGGGTCTTCCAGATTGTAGTCCCATTTCATCAGCGCGCCGTGCTCGGTATAGCAGCGCACTAACTCAATGGACTCAGCAACTACATCGACATTCTCGACTCCGTTTACGGTAATGCCGTATTCGGTTTCGATACCAAAAACGCGATTCATCTGGAATGTGCTCTACGCCGTGGCGGACCGAACCTAAATAACGTCGGAGATCTTCGACGCTTTTGGTCCGGATCGAACTGGCACTACCTTCACCACGTTCTCGGAATCGTAATCAATTAGTTTCAACCAATCTTCCACGATATCGGTCGGTGGGAAGATATCGTTCTCCGCATACTCAGTGTTTAGCGAGAGCAACAAATCAGATTCACTGATCCCCTCTTCTTGCATCGTGTTGATGGCCCGCTTGATGGCGAGCTCCTTCGCTCGCTCTACCACCGACGCGATGATAGCGCCGCTAACCAGATCTCCCCGGTAGAGCGTCTCCCGCTTTCCACTTCTCAATGTGATTTCCAAAAACCTGTTTTCTTCTTTTCTGGCAAACTGGGTATCGACCACTTTGGTCACCAGATGATCGACCACCTCTTCGATCCCACCCTTCTGTTCAACCAATTCCGGGTCGTACGGTAAATCTTTAGTTAGGTAGATCTTGTAGATGTCGTAAGCAGAAGCTCGGTCTGGCCGGTTGACCTTTATTTTCCGGTCGATTCGACCTGGACGCAGGATCGCCGGGTCGATCAAATCCGCTCGGTTCGAGGCCAGGATAATCACCACTTCATTTAAAGACTCGATTCCGTCCATTTCGGTGCAGAACATCGGCACCAAGGTCGAGAGGATACTTGAATACCGCCCCGCTCGACGTGTGCCCAGAATACTCTCGGCTTCGTCGATGAAGATGAACGGCATAAAGCCCTCTTTCCGTTTCTCTCTCGCGGTGTTGAAGATCTCGCGAACCTGACGTTCCGATTCTCCTACCCACATATTTAGAATCTCGGGCCCTTTGATGTGCATGAAGAACTGCTGCATCTCTTCGCCCGTCTTTTCCTTGAGCTGCTTCGTCAGGTTGTAGGCTGTTGCTTTGCCGAGCAGCGTCTTACCGCATCCAGGCGGACCATAAAGCAGAAATCCTTTCGGAGTCTGATGCTGGAATTTGGTGAAGAGATCTGCGTGCAATAGCGGCAGCTCGATCGCATCCTTGATCGCACTGAGCGCTTCTTCTTGGCCTCCCACCATACTCCAGGAAATCTCGGGGACTGCCTCCAAGTAGTAGTCCTGGGTCGTGGGCCGGCTTAACACTTCGATCGCGATTCTGAAATTCGAGTCCACTCGGACCTCATCGCCAACCTTGAGATTGGCTTTCAGCAGATCCTGAGACCGCTGCAGCACGATGGACTGAACGCCGTGCTCCTGGCCGACCCGCAAACGATCGCTGCTAAGAATCTCCGTGACCTTGGTGACGGGCCCCGCGAGATCGTATCCGAGGTCTCCTACGATTACGTACGCTTCATTCACCAATACACGCGTCCCTTTCTTCAACTTGTTGAGGTTGATCCGGGGATCCACGTTGCAATAGTAATCGGACCCTCCCACAACGATCTGGGCAGTTTCTTTGTTGGGGCTACCAAGGTATGTTCCGATCCGATTCGCTGGAGAAGTGACTTTTTTGATCACTTCGTCCAGTTTTTCGATCGTTTGCCGCGCCTCTTGAATCATTTCCTCCTGTTCCGCCACGCTCGACCTGAGGCCGATAATTTCGCTGCGTGTCGGGTCACCAGGGGGGAGACTTGCTACGATTCTCTCTAAGATTTCGAGAGGAGTTGCGGGCTCGGAACTGTAACCACCGTACTCGGGTGCTCGCTCTTCGTTCATTTGTACTTCTTAATCACTCCGCTAATGAGGACTATAACCAGGTCCTAGCCGGCTATCAATCCAGTAGTCACGGATTGCCTCGTATACTGGGCTGCAGATTTGTTCGTCGCTGGCATTTAGGGTGGGCTTTGTAGCGCCAATCGTGCCAGCCCCACAGAAGAACCGTGTGGTTGTATGGGCGTTAGCATTTGGTGGGGCGAGGCTCCCGAATGTCCGAACGAGGTTCGCAAGGGCTACCGGTTCTCTCGCTAAACAGAATGTGTTCTGCCACGACGGGCGCCGAACCGCGGCACAGCGCGCGATCCGCCTCATAAGCATGTTAGCAAACCGCTGCATTTTTCGGAGGCCTACCGGTCGGAAATATGGCTCACACTCGATCACGGCCCGGCAAGCGCAACGGCGTAATACATCACGTCTACACAAAAGCCAGGTTGCTCTGCGGATCTGATTTGGACGTCTGAGAGCCTCGCCCACCACTTTGCACGCCCACACGCCCAGTCGTTTCCCTCGAAACCGAAAACCTTGCATCATTAATCATAATGTTGATATTCGTCGGTGATGCTTAACACCCTCAGGGAACCCGAGAGTGAGACGATCCATCTAGGGTTCAAGGAGCTATACGTCAGTGCATTCAAATGGATGCTGCTGGCGCGAACTGTGGAAGACAAAGTGGCTGCCCTGTGGCACGCCGGAAAGATCGCTGGAGGGTGCTATTTAGGCAAAGGTCAAGAAGCGGTGAGCGTCGCAGTTGGGATAATGTTGAGACCGGGCGACATTTTTGCTCCTTTGATTCGAGACCAAGCCGGGCGGCTCGCCTTCGGTGAGCCCCTATTCGATATTTTGCGGACCTATCTGGGCAAGAAAACCGGGCCAACGAGAGGCCGTGATGGCAACGTACATCGGGGACGTCCAAAGGAAGGGATCTATCCTATGATTAGCCATCTCGGAGCTACCACATCGTTAATCACGGGCGCTCTGATGGCTCGAAGGATGCAAGGAGAGACCGGCTTTGTCGGAGCCACGTCCATTGGCGACGGCGGCACTTCAACCGGCTCTTTCCACGAAGGCTTCAATATGGCGGCAGTCGAACGCGTTCCCTTGGTAATGACGGTCACCAATAACCATTACGCTTACTCGACCCCAAATAGTCGCCAGTTTGCATGCCATGATTTGGTGGATCGAGCCGTCGGTTATGGGGTTGAGGGTTACAGTATGGACGGTACAGACCTAAGAGAGTGCCTCGAGGTTGCCAGCCATGCCGTGGAACGTGCCCGGTCGGGCTTCGGTGTCCAGATGATCGTTGCCTCGTGTGTTCGACTTTCTGGGCACGCTGAACACGATGACGGTTTTTACATGGACAAGAGTCTCTTGGATAGCCCGATCGGACGTGATTGTCTCACGGTCGCCCAGGCCCATGTTGTGGAACAGGGTTGGGCTGACGAAGTCACTGTGCAAGAGTGGAGGCAACAGGCCAAAGCCCAAGTCGAGGACACGCTTCAACAGGTACAACGCGAACCCGCTCCAGATCCTGCGGAAGAGGATTGGCACTCGTTAGCATCCGCTCACCTAATCGATCCAGAGTACGCAGAATGAGCATCACTTATCTCGAAGCAATTCGGGAAGCTCAAGCCAGGGCACTGCGCGAAAATCCGAACGTCTACATCTACGGACAGGATATCAGTACCTACGGCGGAGCTTTCAAGGCGACCAAAAACTTGGCTAAGGAGTTTCCCGGGCGAGTCTTAGATTCGCCCATCAGCGAGGATGCTATGATCGGCAGCGCCATCGGGGCGAGTCTCGAAGGCATGCGCCCGATTGTGGAAATGCAGTTTGCCGATTTCTCGGCCAACGGTTTTAACCAGATCGTTAACCACGCGGGCGCGTATTTCTACCGGAGCGGTGTTTCCTTGCCGATCACGATCCGGCTCCCAAACGGAGGTAATCCTGGAGCCGGCCCCTTCCACAGCCAATCGCTCGAGTCATTGTATGCTCACTTTCCTGGGCTAATTATTATGACTCCGGCGACAGTCGACGATGCCTACAACTTTCTGCTTGAGGCGATCGCCCTCGATGACCCGGTCCTCTACTGCGAACACAAATACCTCTACAACCGGGTCAAGGCAGAGCGGCTCCCGGAAGAAGTTTCTTTCTCCGCCGGCAAAGCATTATGCCGCCGTCCCGGAAAGGATCTTACCGTGGTCACTTATGCTGCCACGCTCTACGATGCTTTGGCTGCGGCTACCGAGCTCGAAAAAGAAGGAATCGATATCGAGGTTATTGATCTGAGAACCGTCAAACCGCTTGATACCGAGACAATTTTGCAATCGGTGGCCCGAACCGGTCATCTTCTTACCGTTAGCGAAGGCTGGCCCTGGGGAGGAATAAACGCCGAGGTCATCGCCCGTATCGCCAGTAAAGGATTTCATTTGCTCGACTCGCCGCCACAACGGTTGAATTGCCGTGACACGCCCATCCCTTTTCATCCGGATCTATGGTTGGCTCATAAACCTTCTGCCGCCTCAATAGTAAAGAAGGTTCGCCAAATGCTAGACTGGTAACTTTTCTTACGCCGATCCCCACAGGCCGACGCGCCATACCTTTCTAATCTATATGCCCAAAGTCCCGATCATCATGCCGCAGCTTGGTGAGTCTGTTACCGAGGCTACCATCCTTCGTTTTAAGGCGCAGGTTGGAGAGCCGATCACCAGCGATCAGGAAATTATCGAGGTCGAAACCAATAAAGCGGTTATGGGTGTCACCACCCCGTGTGACGGGGTGATTGCGGAGTTCACGGCCGAAGTCAACCAGACTTATCAGAATGGCGCTGTTCTCGGATACATCGAGGCGTCCGAAGAGGATGCCGAGCGCCTCGCGGAATCGGCAAATCAGGCACCTGCTGAGGTACCGGCAACTTTCCAAACCCGCAAGAATGTTCCAGCGAGCATGGCGACCGTCAAAGTGCCGATAATCATGCCGCAGCTTGGTGAGTCCGTTGCCGAGGCCACCATCATTCGTTTTACCGCGCAGGTTGGCGAGTCGGTCAGCAGCGATCAGGAAATTATCGAGGTAGAAACTAATAAAGCCGTTACGGGTGTCACCACCCCGTGCGGCGGGGTGATTGCGGAGTTCACGGCCGAAGTCAACCAGACTTATCAGAACGGTGCCATTCTCGGATATATTGAGGCATCAGCAGCAGATGCCGAGCGCCTCGGGGTATTGGCGAGTCAGGCGCCCGCGGAGGTTCAAGCAACTTTTCAAACCCACAAGAGTATGCCGCCGGCCATGCCCACCATCACGATCCCGATGATGCCGGCAAAAAGCGGAGGCGCATTTGTTTCGCCACGAGTCCGCTCAAAGGCGGATCAACTCGGCTGGCAACAACAGGATCTTTCCCTGGTCCCGGGTACTGGCAAAAACGGCAGGGTGACAGCGAATGACGTGGAGAAGTATTTGGCTGACCTTGAACAATACCCGAGTCAAAAGGCAACCGGGCTGCGGTTGGCAATCTCAGACGCGATGCGTCGTAGCTGGAGCCGCCCTCTTTGCACCATCGGAGTCTCTTTTTCGCTTGAGCCGATCTTGGCGCACCGCAAACAATTTAAGGTCCCTCCCGGCCCGGCGCTGTATGTCGCCAAAGCGATCGCGGTCGGTCTGGCTGAGAACCCGAAATTAGCCGCTCGCATCGTCGGTGATCAATTGGTGCTTCCCAAATCGATCGATATCGGTGTTGCGGTCGAGGTCGATGAAGGAGTGGTTGTTCCCGTTTTTAAAAACCTCGATAAAGAACCGCTTTCTGGGCTGGGAGAGAAATACCAGGACTTGGTGACCGCAGCGAGAGCTCGCCGCCTGCCTGAAGACGCTAAAGAAGGCGCAATCGCTTCCGTGACTAATTACGGTCCGCTGGGAATCACCTGGGGTACCCCTATCCCGCAGCCGACAGAAACCTTGATCGTTGGTCTGGGCCGGGGAGAAAAACGGCCTATCTGGGACGAGGCGACCTCGCAATTTAAGCCTAAACAAATGGCGGACCTGACCGTGACCTTCGACCATCGCGTTATCGACGGTGGCGCCTCGGGCAAATTGATCAGCAGGTTGGTGGCGATTTTGGAAAGTCCGGAATCGCTGTGAGGGCCGGGGAAGCGGAGACGTGATTGGTGATTAGTGATTCGTGATTGGTAGGGCCAGGTCCCGAACGACCCGGCGTTTCATCAAAGTCATGGCCCTATTCCGGCCAATCAGCGAGCGAGACTATAGACGCGCCGAGTGGAAGTTGGACCCAACTTCGTTAGGAGATTGAAACCGTAGATAGACGCTCCCGGCTCCCGGAGAACAATAAATTTCTGGGCTCAGAAATCCCCAGATTTCTGAGCCCAGGTTGGTAGCGGCCGGGCAACAAACAGGTTACCCGGCCGCCTGCCTTGAAAGCTCCGAGGCATGGCCCCCCGCAGACGTTAACTGCCTCAAAACCTTCGTAGACAATCGTGGAAAAATTTGCCCCGATCTGGCGTTGCCGTTCCCAAAGACTCGCAAGACGGCAACGGGAGTGCGCTCCTGAAAGCGGGCGGGATATAAGGCTCATAAAAGCACGCTTTCAATTGACCCCTCCCACTAAACGGCCGACAAACTGGCACAACCCTCCCCAGACTCGCGGATCTGTGAGGACGTAAAACGCCGCGCAGACCAACAACATTAGGAATCCGGTTTTGAGTTCGTTCATGGAGCTACTCCTAGCTCCTAGCGCAAGCGCCGTGCCAAGCAGGAGATCTAATTCATAACTACCATAATTCCAACTGCTTACGCTATTCTTGCCTCAGGAGAGAGCTCCGCTCGTACGAGAAATCATCCCAAAATCGGGAATATGAGATCCCGCGGGTGGGATGCGCTCTGCCGGAAATTAGTGAGTTATAATCAGTGAGCGACTGGATTGCAGCCAAGGGTTGCCGATACGCGGTTGCACTGAATACTGATCTACTGGTTACTGATTACTCTACAAACATGGCTGCTGTTGAGGGGCTGGCCTTACCAACCCGCAGTTGGCTCCGAATAATTGACTCCGATGGACAAAAAACCAATCACCGTCCGAAGCCGGCAATCGACGCAGACGCAGGTCTATGTCAGCCTTTTCCTGGACGATCTCCAGAGCGTTGAGATCGTTGACAACGCGCAACCTCGGCTGAGCGCCATCTTTGCCAGCGGCGAAATGAAAGTCGAAGGCCTCGACTTAACGCTCCTTTTTCAAATCCGTGATCGTCTTCTCAGCCTTCGTTCAGACGCGTTTGAGGGCGTCCCTACCGATAATATCCATGTCTTCGTTCGGAGCGCCGGAGGAACGGAGATCTAACGCCGTCAGCGTCGGGAACGCCGTGATCGCCGGGAACGAAGAGAGGTGTCAGCAACGGGCTGAATGCGATCTCGGAGACGAGTCGAGATCGGCGGCAAGGATAAAGTCAAGTTAAGCGCCCAAGCGCTTTTACGTTGTCGGCGATCACGGCGTTTCCGGCGTTACTTGAAGTCCAGGCTTTCGATTGCTTTGATCGTCGCCTTGAGGACCTTCAACCGGGCATACCATTTGTAGTTTGCTTCGACGACAGTCCATGGAGCAACGCTCGTTGAAGTCTCCGAAAACATGTCCTGGGCGGCCTCATTATGATCGTCCCAATGCCGGCGATTGCGCCAATCTTCCTCCGTAATCTTCCAGTGTTTGAGCGGATCCGCTTCCCGGCTCTTAAAACGGTTTAGCTGCTCGTCTTTGGTAATGTGGAGATAGAGTTTGACGATCACCGCTCCATCATCGACTAACGTCCTCTCAAACTCGTTGATCTCTCGATACGCCCGTTTCCATTCAGGTCCGGTAGCAAAACCTTCGACCCTTTCGACGAGAATCCGGCCGTACCAGGAACGGTCGAAGATCACCATTTGGCCATAGCCGGGAAGCTTGCTCCAAAACCGCCAAAGATAATGGTGCCCATATTCTTCTTGGGTCGGCTTAACAATCGAGTAAACCCGATAATGACGAGGATCTAACCTTTCTACTAACCGCCGGATCGCGCCGCCTTTACCGGCTGCGTCCGGCCCTTCAATCGCGATGATCACGGAGTGTTTAGTCTCCGCGAGGGCACGCTGCAGGTTGAGCAAGGACAGCTGATAGTCTTTCAGCTTTTCCTTATATTCCTCCTGATCGATGGCCCGACTCTGATCGAGAGCATCGAGAACAACACGTTTGGGAGACAATCTTTCTTCCTTAGGCGTGGGCATGGAAATGTCTAAACGGGGCATATCAACGGGGGGTATCGAAAGCTTCGCCGGTTAACATCACAGGCAGGCCGTCGCGAACCGGATAACACAATCCAGCTGAATCGCAAATAAGACAGTCGTCCAAAAGCTGGTTGATCAATTCTCCGTTCCGATTATGGACAGCAGAATTACGAATCGCGAGGTTGATTTGTTGTAATTCGGCCGGCGTCGCAGTACGCAAAACCCCTTTTGTCTCCGGACATCGGAGCAAGGCTAGAAGCTGGGTGTCCATGGCGGATCTAATCGTCCTCGTCAGGCGGGTTAGTTTCGTCCTCGTCCTCGAAAAGCCTTTTTTCTCCCACAGTCCGGAGCGGCCATTGATGCAGTCTAACGAATCGATCGTTTTCGCGGTTACACGCAGAAGTTCTCGAGGACGAGGACGACGACCACGAGGACGATTAAGGGCTACGCCCTCTTAATACTTCGGCATCGAAGGATCAACTCTCTCAGCCCACTCCGTAATGCCGCCCTCTAGATTGTAGAGTTTGCGGAAGCCTGCATCAGAAAGGACATGGAGAGCGCGCGCGCTTCTGGTGCCGCCTTTGCATTGCAAGACGATCTCGTCAGCACTATCCAACTCGCTCAACCGGCTGGGCAACTCACCTAGAGGAATCAGCCGAGCCCCTTCGATATGGCAAATTTCATATTCGTAGGGCTCGCGGACATCGACCAGGACGAAAGGATCCTTGCGGTCCAATTTCGCCTTGAGATCGACCACAGAAATGCCTGGTACAGCCATCTCTTGCTTCGCCTCTTCGTCCGCTTGTGGTAACCCGCAAAACTGCTCGTAATCGATCAGTTTATGGATCGTAGGATTCTTGCCGCAAATCGGACAATTCGGATCAGGCCGGACTTTGAACTCACGAAACCGCATCTTCAGCGCATCGAAATTGATCAACCTTCCGATCAATGGATCTCCGACACCGAGAATCAGCTTCATCGCTTCGATAGCTTGGAGAACTCCGATGATGCCGGGCAACACACCGAGAACGCCGCCTTCAGCGCAGCTCGGTACCATGCCGGGAGGGGGCGGCTCGGGGAACATGCAGCGGTAACAGGGACCACCCAGGTGCGGCGCAAACACGGTCGCCTGGCCATCGAACCTGAAGATGGAGCCGTAGACGTTCGGTTTTTTGGTCAGCACACAGACGTCGTTCGACAAGTAACGCGTCGGAAAATTGTCCGTACCGTCGACGATAACGTCGTAGTCTTGGACTAAGTCCATTGCGTTCTCGCTACGGAACAAGCAATCGTGAAGATCAACTTGGACGTTTGGGTTGACGGCCTTAATTTTGTCCTTCGCCGAATTGAGTTTTTTGCGACCAACGTCGTCGGTGCCATGCAAGATCTGCCGTTGCAGATTAGAGAAATCGACCACATCTGGGTCAACCAATCCCAGGCGGCCGATCCCGGCCGCTGCGAGATAGAGTGCGATCGGTGAACCCAACCCTCCGGTCCCAATACAAAGAATGGAAGCCGCTTTTAATTTCTTCTGCCCTTCGAGTGTGACCTCCGGCATGATCAAGTGCCGGGAATATCGGGCGATTTCGTCGTTGCTAAACTGGACATCGGTCCAGCGACTTTCCGGAATTATACTAGCAGCCATAAACCAAGAGTGAGGAACGTAAGCGCCGACGGCCAAATAGCAACCCGCAGTTGCGGGGCGTTTTGTAGCGCTGCCTCGCGTGCGAGGCCGATGGCGTGCAGCGCTGACGATGGACCAGACCTATCGCCAAGCTGCACTCCTCGGCCGGTAGCTACGTAAGTCGAGACATAGAGCGCTGACGGAGGTTAGGTGGGTCTCACGGTATCCCCTTGCTCACCACGGCCTCGCAAGCGAGGCAGCGCTCCACGGGTGACGACCCCTCGCCGACACGCCCATACGCAGTTACGCCCACACACCTCCGACGCCCACGCGCCGTTACGCCGATATCCCCGACTCCGATGGGTACCACCACTTATGAACGTCCCGCTCGAGGAGTTCATCCGCTGCCGCCGGCCCCCACGTACCGGCTGGATAATTCGGGAAATCTTTCGGCGGATTATTCCCCCAGGCGTCCAGAATCGGCTGAGCGGCTTCCCAAGCCGCTTCCACCATGTCCGATCGATGAAACAAAGTGGAATCGCCAACCATGCAATCGTAGAGCAATTTTTCGTATCCCGTCGTCGGCGCTCGCTCACCAAACTGCGAGTAATCAAAATCGAGATGCACCCCGTTCGTGGCCAACGTTGGACCAGGCACTTTGGCTCGCACCTGAAAGGTGATGCCTTCATCCGGTTGGATATTAAAGATCAGACGGTTCGGAGCGATCATCTCGTTGTCATTCGATCCGAATAACGCTAAGGGCGGAACCTTGAACCGAACCACGATTTTCGTGGTTCGCGTAGCGAGGCGTTTGCCTGAGCGCAAGTAAAACGGCACGCCTGCCCAGCGCCAATTATCAATCATCAGCTTTACCGCCGCGTATGTCTCGACCGTCGATTCCGGATTAACATTTCGTTCCTGACGATAGCCAGGGACACTCTGGCCACCCACCTGACCCGGCCCATATTGGCCTCTTATCGTGGACGCCAACGCCTCTTCCGGAGTGGTGCGCCGAACTGCTTGCAGCAGTTTCACTTTTTCGTTTCGGACCGCCTCACCCTGGAGTGAAGTCGGGGGTTCCATGGCGATCAATGCCAGCAGCATGAACATGTGATTCTGCATCACATCTCGAAATGCTCCCGCGGATTCATAGAACGCGCCACGTCCTTCTACCCCGATGGATTCCGCCACCGTCAATTGAAAATGATCGATATAACGCCGGTTCCAGATCGGCTCGAATACAGCGTTACCCAGGCGAAATACCAGAAGGTTCTGCGCCGTCTCCTTTCCCAAATAGTGATCGATCCGGTAGATCTGATGCTCTTGCAATGCGCCAGTTAAATCTCGGTTCAAGTCCAACGCTGATGCCAGATCGTGGCCAAACGGTTTCTCAATGATTACCCGGCGCCAATTCCCCTCTTCTCGAGTCAAACCGTACTGAGCCAACATCTTCGCGATCGTTGCAAAGAAAGAGGGCTGGACCGAAAGATAAAAAAGGACATTCCCATTCGTCCCCAATCTTTTCGCAGACTCGGCCAGCCGTTGCCCGAGTTTTTCGTACATCTTGGGATCATCAAAATTTCCGGAACAGTAGAGCATCCGGTCTCCAAACTCGCTCCAGATTTCGGGATCAACCGGTTGAGTACCAAGTTCAGCCAGGTCTTTCCCTAGCCGAGCGTGGAACTCCTGGTCGCTCATTTCGCTTCTAGCAACTCCGATGATACTAAAGTTCTTCGGCAAAAGATGGTAAGAAGCCAGGTTATACAGCGAAGGAATCAGTTTACGCTTAGTGAGATCGCCAGACGCACCAAAGATGACGATCGCACAAGGTTCACCGGCACGAGGAATCGGTTGGCTAGGATTCATAACGCTTTCCTAATGACCCGCAAAAAACGTGATCTGGCCAACGAAATATTCCGGTAGGGCGAAAATCTCGGCGCGCTGCTGATGTGCCGTCTACATATCGCCAGATCGCGCCGGATTTGAGTCGCGTCGTGGGAGACCATTGCCTCCATCGCTTGTCTAAATCGGAACAAGCGGGTTCGCGAAAATTAGGGGGACATCAATCACGCGGCGCGGCTCAAATCCGGCGCGGACAAGCACAGGAAAGAAAACCGTTTTGCGCCGCCGAGATTTTCGCCCTACCTCTCCTTTCCTCCGCTTGACTTCTTTCTCCCACTCGTGGCCTGCGTCTGCTATCAAACGCCATGCTCAACCTCATCTGGCTCGCCTTACTCCTTTCCGGGGTTTTGGTTGCCGTGTTTACCGGGAAACTCGACGCCGTTGGGCAAGGAAGTT
>Ga0210396_10001038_pt1 | contig 31596 bp, 37 predicted proteins | sample IncBWH17OmetaG_FD_155466 | JGI IMG/M metagenome (GOLD analysis project Ga0210396, IMG submission 155466) | Forest soil microbial communities from Barre Woods Harvard Forest LTER site, Petersham, Massachusetts, United States - Inc-BW-H-17-O ...
TTTTATCCGTTTGCAAAAGGCACCGTCACCTACAGGCGAGGCGGCAACGATGTTAAAAGTAAGACGTCCTATTTTACTAACTTTCAAGGGTGCAAATCCTCATTTATTACGGTTCGGTATCGAACAAAGGGTTCACTTTGTTCAAAATTGACCACCCTTGGTGCATGGGGACATGACATTATCGCTCTGCCATGAAGAAAATAATCAAACGCAACCCCAGCGTCCGCAAACGATGCAGAAGATGCGATGGAAACGCGCTTGTCGGCTACGTTGGCGCAGGTCATCCGAGTCCTCGGAGGCTGGAGCCAGCCCTGGACGCTGTTAGCACTGGAAAAAGCAGTCTACTCGTTAACGGAAAACATGGCTTAGAAATGCAAAAGTCTACGCATTAACGGAAAAACGACAACGAGCAGAGATGCAGGCCGCAATCGATGAGCTGCTGGTGTCGTGAGAATGTGATCCCGAAGCTTCTTCTGTCGCGCGAGGAAGTTCATTTCTGCGAGGTTAGCAGGGGAGGACAGGGTTAGTTTCGCTTCTCGCTCACCACTCTCTTTTGCTAGTACATGCCGGACGCTACTGCGAATTCCGGGCACAAAAAACCCTGCCACCCAAGAGGTGGCAGGGCAAGTTCCAATCCCGTGGTTGTTATTTCCCGAAGAAGAAATCCGCGAACGCTTGCGCGTTCGGCGTTCCCACGCCGGTCACGTTATCCCAGCCCGTATTCGTGTGAAGGCCGTTATCGGTGCCGAATGAGACGACAGCCGCCGCTTCTGGCACATTGAAGATGTCCCACAGTGTGCTGACGAACACATGCTCGCTCGGGTTCGCCGAAGCCAACTGCGCCGCAGTATATTTGGTGGTGCCGTTCGAGTCCTGAATCGATCCGGTCACGTTAGTCTTCGACGTAACGGGCACGATATCGTATATGGTTCCCGCCGGTAGCGAATAAAGATAGGGCGCCGCCTGACCTAGTTCGGTTCCGCCTCCAGCCAGGGCTTCCTGATTGGCGATGGCCCACAATGCGGAAAACATCGGAGCAGCCAGGTTCGTCCCACCAACCACCTGAAACACCTGTTCCGGATTATGACCGGGAATGCTAATCAGGATGACCGCTCCGGTGAAGGGATCCGCCAGCCATGAGACATCGGGAAGTTGGCGAAACTTGCCGGGCACCGATGCTTGCTGATACGCCGGCTTGGGAAAGCCGCCGGTACAGACCGGTCGCCTAAAGTGAGTGGCCTTGGTGACGCAGTTACTCGGACCACCGCCCGAGCCACCGAAGAATTCTCCAATCGGTGGATCGGCTACAACCCCTTTCGCAGCCAACACATTGGCATTGTTTCCCCATCCCGCCTGCCACGCAATGGAGTTGTCGGAGTTCAGCGCTAACGTGACGCCGCCTACCGCCGTAGACCAGGGAGAGTCCGCCGGAGCGCTGACTGTGGGGAGAAAAACATTATCAGAGAGCTCGAAGTTGCCATCATCTCCGGACTCGAAGTTGAAGGAAATCCCCGTGGCGGCGCCAATTTCTGCAATCAGGTTCTCCGTGTCCAGCTCCGTCGTCGCGACCAGCGCCTCCGGCGAACCAAAGCTGCCCGAGAGCACGTTTCCCAGACCACGGTTCGCGACATCAAACTCGGCCTCGTCTACATCCTGGAAACTTGACGACGGCGGAACCACGAGATTGATATTGGCTCCCGGCGCAATCGCGTGCGTCCACTCCACATCCAGATTGATTTCAACCTGGTCGAACGCAATGCAGTGGCTGGGTGCTGTGTAGATAATGTTGAAGTTCGACGAAGTTAGCTGCGGCAGCCCGAACTTCTTCGAAAATGCGTTGGCGTCGTGCTGAATCGAAGACGAACCGCACCAGTCGACGATGGCAATGGTTTGACCCGTGCCATTGAAGCCTTTGCTGTATAAGCCTGTCAGATTGTACGCAGTTTGGATTTCGGCGGGCGTGTAGCCGCAACCCGGGCTGCTCTGGCTCTGCAGATTCAGTTTATTGCCCGAGTAAGTGCCGATCGGCAACTCGCCATCATTGTTGGTGGAAAACGACTCCTTCTCCGTGCCCGTGAAACAACGCGATGAAAAGAAATCGGGATTGCTTACAGCCGCTGCAGCAGACTTAGAGCCGCCGATGCTTGTCGGCTGGACCATCAAACTATGCTCGAACTCCCCCGTATCCAGCCCGGACACGGCTCTTACCAACGGCCCCGCCGCTCCCTCTACATAAGGATCTCCGCCATTGGCGCGGATCGTTTTGTCGCCGACCTGATAGTTGTTAAGCTGTACGTGGAACGCTTTCTCCACATCTCCGACTGTGCCTCGCGCTCTGACGTAGATATCGCTGGGCCCGATCTTTACGAGCTTGAGATTGTGCGCTGCGAGAAACTGCTGCACCGTCTTCGCTTCTTGCGCCGTTGGCGCAAAGCGGGCGGCAAAGTCACTCTGTTTTAGCCAGTGATGGTAGTTGGAGGAAGTGCGATCGTAGAACGACTGGGTTAACGCGTCAAACTGGCTCCGGTTGTGCAGTTGAAGCCAGATGCTCACTTCGATAAGCCTTGCTGGGTCCTCCGCTCCAAGATTCTTCGCGGTCGCTACGTAGCTCGGTGTGTTGTTCTCAACAAGTCTGCCGCCCACCGGATTGGCTGACAAAGTTGTACAACTCATCGCGGCCACAACCGTAAGGTACGATAGCCATTGAAAAACGATACTTGCATCTGCGGACTTGCTCTTTCCTCTCATTACTCTTCTCCGTGGGAAAACAATCGCTCCTAAAGAATTAGCGAGCCGGATGCATCCTACCCCAAAGGGACAAGAATATTGTCACGACTATTGCTTGGGGACGCATACCGCGTAGGTCAATCAACTATGCTACTTCTGTGCAGTCGCTGGAACGGGAAGCTTCACTCGCGCGGCCGAGCCTGAGGGCATCGTCGGCCAACTTCGGTTGCGACTCCCGGCGGAAGGCGAACGTGCTGTGAGCATGTCGCAGTGGTAAGAAATAGCCCGGAACAATGACCGTACTCATCTCAATTCCATGCTCCGCTACCCACTGCACGACCGCATGCCTTGCACGCTGCTGTACGGTCTGCCCGGTACGGGCAAACCAAGATTCTGCAAAAGTTTCTCCGCGATCATCCTTCCAGTTTCGATGAAATAAGGGGTGTAAGCTGCATGAACGTGGTGGGCATTCAGATGCCTCCTGATACCGACGAGTAGAGCCTTTATGAGGAAGTGCTCGGCGCACTGGACGCCAGAATTCACTGCGGTCACACTGCTTCGCAGATGCGCCGCACGGTTCGCGATCTGATGACGTTCGTCGATGCCCGAATGTTGATCATCGACGAACTTCACGCCTTCTTGGGAGGAAGCTACCGGCAGCAACGGCTCCTGCTGAATGCGATACGCTTTCTTGCCAATGATCTCAAACTCAATCTGGTCTGCGCCGGAACGGCGGATGTGAAACGAGCGCTTGCGACCGACCGGCAGTTGGCCAATCGTTTTCGGGCCATCAAACTGCCTGCATGGAACGATGACGCCAGCCTTCATCGTTTCCTAGTGAGTTTTTGCTCCGTTTTACCGCTCCAAAAGAGGTCGGACTTGCCGTTTACTCCCCTGAGGAGGTCCATCCTCGAGCATACCGAAGGCGTACTGGTTCGAATTGTGGGGTCCTGAAGGAGCTTGCGATTGAGGCAATTCAATCTGGTCGCGAACGCATCGACCGTCAGAGTCAAAGAACACTCCGCTCCTTGGCTCCATTGATATCGATGGAAAATTCTCTCGAACCTAGCCCAAGCGCTCCATGATGCCGCTGCCTGTAGTATTGCGGCCGCTAGCAGAACATTCTTGGCTCAACCGCGCGGCGCCGTATATCGAATGCCTCTGGACCAGCTTGTTGGTCCTCCGCTGTACAGATCTGCATCGCTTGATGCTGGCCTGCAACTTCACCACTCTGCAAACTCCGGCCACTCTCACTCGAACCCCTCCTGACTTCTTGCTCGCGCATACTGTCGCCTCCTGGACCAGCCAGGAACGGCTGCAGTGGCTCACCATTTGGCAAACTCAGCCGAGTTGGATGCTTCCGCACTATGAATTCCGTTTTCAATTGACGACAAACTATTGCGAGTCCTGCCTATTGGAGGATGCCAACACCACGGGCTTTGAATTCTTCCGCCTTCACTGGCTGCTAGCTCCGCAGACCATCTGTCCTAGTCATCTGACGTTTCTTCGCGAAACGTTCCGCTGTTGCAATCGCCACCTTCAACCACGCCACTGGCGTTCAAAACGAAATTCGTTCTTGCCTGCGCGTGGACCAAGAAACCACTGCCGCAGGAACCGCGGGAACATCGAGACCGCCCCGAACAGGTCCGTCGATGTCTAGCGTCCTTCGAACAATCCCTGTTGGCTCCATCCGGGGCCAAACTACTGATGGAACCTGGTTTTGCGGTCAATCTGCGCCAGACATTCTGCGAGTCATTTGCGACCTTCTTTGCTTATTGACCAGGGCTGTCGGGAACGATTCATATATTCAGCACTGTCTTGAAGGCTCCCGCTTCCGCCCTCATTGCCAATGGGAGCGTCCACCCAACGCCAAACCATGGCTCGGCGATCTTCGCATCCACGATCGCAGAAGTGTTCTGGCCACGCTGGCGCTACTGCTGGACTCTGGAGTAAATCGAAAGATCACGCATAATCCACGTCGCTTAGTCATGCCGGGCATCCGAATCCTGGACCGCTTGCTGGCGCTGCAGGACCAACAGGAACTCCGCCAAAGGCTCGATCTTTGGCACCCTGGAATCCGGTCTCTCGCCTCTAACCTCCTGACTGGCTTGCAGTCTACTCGTTACTGAAAAAAGCAGTCTACACGTTAACGGAAAACATGGCTAGAAATGCTAAAGTCTACGCATTAACGGAAAACGACATGTGCGCGGATCGCTTCATCTTCCGATGAGTCGGCTACGCCCTTTTTATATTCTTTCTTTTCGGCGCGCTCGATTTCGTGAAGCTGCTTGTCGTTAACGGGCATGGTCTGGACTGATCCGCCTTTACCCATGTGGGCCTTGAACTTATACTCAGTGGTCGTCTGGCTGGCGAACGGGCTCAGCTGAGGCTTCAGGTTCGTTTTCATCATTCGTCGCGCGAGTCGGTACTATCTCCACATCAACGAAACTGCGGAGTTCGGGATCAATCCACACGCAATCAAGTGGATGCGCTGGGTTTCCCGTCTCGATCCAAACGCAATACAGTGGTTGTCGGCTCAAAGTTGGAATAAAAGTGTTCGTCATCGTTCCCTCCCGGCAGAGACACATATCCTGTTTGAGCGCGCGCTTGTCTTGCGGCGTCTGGAGACGGGTCTCGGCAAGTAATTTAGTAAGGAGGAGTGAGTCGAGCCGTTCAGGTTTGGCGGGATTCGCTCGCTCAGGTCAGGTGCTGTGACGAGCGAGAAGCAGATGAGCCTAGAAAACGCTAGGTGCTTTTGCCACAATGCTCTTTACAGCACAGTTCAACCCTCGCTACTCGGAGGTCTTGCGCATATTCAATGTTCATAGTCCTTCTATAATTCTCCGGTGAGTCCCTTTGGGACTCTCGACTCAAGTCTTATATCATATCCCCCTAGTATATAGGCAAGGAAAAAATGTCGCATCTTTGAAAAAGAAAAGCAGAAGCTGATCGCTCGCATTAAGCGGATTCGAGGGCAGGTTGACTCTATCGAACGTTCGTTGACGAAGGACGACGACTGCGCAGACGTCTTGATGCTCCTGGCAAACGTGCGTGGCGGGATCAACAGCCTGATGGCTGAGGTTCTCGAAGACCACATTCGTCTGCACATGTTGAGCGACGAAAAGAGTTCAATGCCCGCCGCAGAGCTGGCAGAAGACCTTATTGGCTTGGTCCGTGCGTACCTGAAGTAGAGCGATCATAGACTTAAACACCAGGTTGCAGCCGCGAACTTTCACGTGCAACCACCGCCACAGCGGCCGATGTGGATGGCACATGAGAGTCACGCTCGCGCGGGCATCATGATTGGCCAGGTGAGCTGACAATCCGGGACTTGGACGTCCTTATTGTGTTTCGGCCAGGCGAATCGGCTTGCCATCAGCTCAACGGCCCGTGTAGCATTGAGTGTTCACTCAGTTATATAGGAGCTCAGTGGCTCGTCCCAAGAGTGACGACAAGCGAAATGCGATCCTCGACGCCGCGACCCGCATATTTGCGGAGCGCGGTCTTACTGCTGCACCAACGTCGGAGATATCAAAACAGGCTGGCATCGCTGAGGGAACTCTGTTTACGTACTTCAAGACCAAGGATGCTTTGATCAATGCCCTTTACCGCGAGATCAAGTTAGAACTCGCAGATGCGATGATGTCAGGTTTTCCGCGCAAGAAGAGTGTTCGCGCCAGGTTGCGACACGTGTGGGACGGCTACGTGAATTGGGGGGTAACAAATCCGGAGCAGCGCAGAGTCCTTGCCCAATTGCAGGTCTCCGGGATGCTTTTGAACGAGTCGATCGAAGCCGGAAGCGCGCCCTTCGTTGAAATGCAGAGTATGATTCGCGACGCGGTTGAGCAGCATATTCTCCGAGCGGACCTTCCGATGGAGTTGATTTCGAAGATGATGGCGGCTTCAGCGGAAGCGACTATGGAACTAATCGTGTTGAAACCAGCCATGGCAAACAAGTATCGCAACGGTGGATTTGAGGTTTATTGGGCCGGCATCGCCCGGAAATAATTCTTTGCATCCAATAAATGAGCGAATACTCAGATACCAAATAAGTTGAACAAAATGGTGGTTTTCGAGTCGGTCGACAGGTCGGGCCTTCGCGGGCTTTCGTGAAGCGGTGGTAGCAGACCGTCGAAAGTAATGATCGAGGAGGATTTCATGGAGAAAGTCTGGTCGATCACTGGCAGCAGCCGCGGGCTTGGGCGGGCGCTGGCCGAAGCGGTCCTCGCGGCCGGAGATAAGCTCGTGGCCACGGCGCGCACGCCCGCACAATTGGCTCATCTCGTGGACCGGTACGGCGATCAGATTCGGACCGTTGCACTCGACGTGACCGAGGAACGCGAGCAGTCAACGCCGTCCAGGGCGCCATAAATGTCTTTGGCAGGCTCGACGTGCTCGTCAAGCTCTTTTCATGGGAGGCCATTACACTCTTTGAGTAATTAGCCGGGCGGGTGATTGAGTGTAATAGAGAGATTTTACGTCAACTATCGAATCTGCTTAGAATGTGAGGTCCGCTGTGCGAAAAGGGGCCAACAACTTTTTCCCACCGACATGGCGGGAAACTGACGTCCCGCCCGTCAACTCCCAAGCACCCTCTTTGGTTCGGCTTTTTCTTTGCGGACGAAATGAAGGTACGCGCCGACACTTAGGAAATTGATCAACACCGCGATTAAGTTCCATGCGATCACCGGTCGCGAAAGAATCAACAAGCCGTAGTAAACCCACAGAACCTGAAAGGCACCCATGATTGCTGTCATCCTTGGGTTCATGCCCGCACTTGACCGTCGCTTGAGCATCGCGACCAAGTCCGGCACAGCGGCAAAAGTCGTTCCAAAATTCCGCCACAATGTCGACGAACTCTGACCGCTGAAACTCGGGATTGAGTAAGCTCGGCGTGTCGTGTGGAACCAGGTTTTGACAGCCGCAGAGTGTTTCGCGAACGTCAACAGCGTGCGGCTCCACTATCTCGTCGCCGGCAAAGGCGACCCAGTGGTGCTCCTGCATAGTTATGCCGAAACGAGCCACATGTGGCGCCCGCTGATGGCGGAACTCGCGAACAACCACACCGCAATAGCCCCTGATTTGCGCGGAGCAGGTCAATCCTCCACCCCGGCCGGTGGTTTCACCAAGGCCGCAATGGCGCGGGACATCCACGCGCTCGTACGAAAACTTGGTTGCGAACGCATTCGGATTGTCGGGCACGGTATTGGGTTGATGGTTGCGTACGCCTATGCGGCGCAGTATCCGAGCGAGGTGGATCGGATTGCGTTAATGGACGCCTTCTTGCCGGGCGTGGGCAACTGGCGGGACGTTTGGCTCATACGCGATCTTTGGCATTTCCATTTCTACGGTAAGACGCCGCTCGCTCTCGTTCACGGTCGTGAGCGCATCTATTTCGAGCATCTCTGGAACGATTTCGCCGCCGACTCGGCCCATTCGGTGCCGGAACGTGACCGTCGAATTTACGCGAAAGCCTATGCCCGACCGGGCGGAATGCGAGCTGGCTTCGAATACTTTCGTGCGGTTGAGAAGGACGCGAAGGATTTCGCCCTTTTCGCCCAAACGCGCTTGTCGATGCCAATGCTTGTTCTGACTGGGGAAAAGGCTTCGGGCGATTTCCTGATTCAGCAGGGTCGGCTTGTGGCGACAAATGTTGAAGGCGTGGTCGTTCGTAAATCCGGGCACTGGTTGATGGAAGAAGCGCCTGATCAGGTCATCCCTAAACTCGTCGAGTTTCTCAACCGCTAGGCTGTAAGAACCCGGCCTTGGTTTCGAGCGCGGGGCTGTAGCATGAACGGTGAGCCTAGCCGGGCAAGAGCCGCTCTTTCCGAAGAATAGCTCTTCAGCCCGAGAACACGCCGTCAATCTTCCTCATGATCTGCGCCGCCCATTCGGCGAAGGGCATTCCGCAAAACCCCGCTGCTATAGTTGTGCGTGGGGAGGAAGTCACCAAATGGATACCAAACCTAGCAGCAGCCCCCCTGACCGCTGAGTCTATACGCCGATCCCAGCATCTTTCAGGTTGCGGTGCGCACGACCGACGACGGCTGGATTCAGACGACGCTGGAAGTTGATCCCGAGGGCACACAGGGGGTTGGCATTTGCGGAACACGAATGCTTTCGCAGGACGTTGCCAACGGCGACGAATCCAACGAAGAGCTTGCCAGTCTTAGTCTGCCATTGAAGCTGGAGGAGATCCCGCACTTGATCGCGATTCTCAACGAAATCTATCGTCGACATCATGTAGAAGCGGTCGGCAGGTTGGAGTTCGAACCCGATTTCGAATCCCCGCAGCGGGAGCTTCTACCCTCGGGACTAACTCTGACGTGGCCCATCTTTTCGCGGCTCGAGCCAGCACGGGACCCAGAGGACTGGAAAGATCGGCGGGCGCTTCTCTGCGTGTTCAAGGTACTAGCAGACAAACTCGCCGCCGACGTCGAACAACTGGGCCTGCTGAGACCCATAGGGTAGGGGTCGTCTTGCCAGATGGTTACCGCCCCGATGGAAAGCGTTCGTCAATGGCCTTCATGATTTCCTCGGCCCACCGCATCCGCGATTGCGCTCATTGTCGCCGGAACTCTTTTCCCACCTTCGAACTGTGCCAGCTTGCGTGCAGCTAGGATACTCGCCGCGATCAACAGCACGCGCTGGCGGCCCCTCGTCCCCGCAAGCCAGTTTATCGTTTTCGCTTTTGTTCGCCATGCAAGATTCTGGGCAAGAAATTTCACCTGTGGTCTACACCTGTGGCAGTTCTGTTTTACAGGACTTACGACGTACTAAGGCAGTCCTCGGCGGCTTGTAAAGCGTTGTAAGTACTCAAAACCACGGTTCTGAAAAGGCTGCGCTCTACCATTGTTTCAAGAGTCAAAAACGAGCTGGGAAGTCGAGAATCTCTATAAGGCCGGGGGCACATCGGGGACACAATAAAGTGTTTCTTGCTCCGCCTAGAACGCCATCCAGTGCGTCCCTGTCCTGTGGTTTGTTAGAGTTACGTTTAGTTAGCCATCCTACTTGAAAGGCGATAGCGACCGTTGTGGTGCATGCTAGCCATGCCAATTCCATCGCAAATTCGGAAAGGCCAAGGTTCTCTTAGTGTGAGTGACTGTGAACGGACGCCCATCCGGAATACAATTCGGGTCCAGCCACATTTGCATGACGCCTGCGCGATGATGTGATTCCCGTCATCCGAAGGAACCAGGACGGCCTTCAAAGATTCACGACCCAACTTCCAGGCTCATTGACCGAAGGTAATCGCGATAGTAGCGATCGATGGCCCGTTCCGTGCGCTCGAGTGGCGGTGTCTTTATTTGTTCCAAGGTGTCTTCTAGGAGGGACGCAAATGCATGCACCGCCCGAGCCGCAAGCGGATACCATTGATTGATCCACCCCTGAATCGTGTCTCGGTTGCGGACATTATCTTCGATCGCCATTCGAACCAAGCACTCGCTCCACTGCCGGTGCCACTGGCAGTCCTCATTTAGCGAATAAAATATCTGACCGAGCAGGTAGTCGTCCTCACGAAGAGCCACATCGCTCAAATACTTCATGAACAATTCGTCCACGAGGGCCTTGAGCACCAGGTTGAGTCCGACGAAGGATTCCCCCCAATCGTATGCAATAAGTAATTTCTCAACGACTTCGCGAAGGGGTTGCCATAGCGTGTCCGTCTGCCACAAAGTTCTGCTGTCGGCCGCAAACCCAGGGTAGAGTAGCTGAAGTTGCCGGATGCGATAAGCAATCCGCTGAATGCGACGCATCTCATCGGCTGATTGAAGCGCCGCTGCAATCGTAATGCGCCCGCTGGGAGCCATTTGGCCGATGTATGATGCGATCATTTGAAAACCGTGTCCCGGGTACCGGAACGGAGCAACCACTCTTGGGAAAATGTGCAGCCATGCTGGGCGAAGGTGGGCATCGTATCCGGTAAGCTCGATTTCATCCAGGATCCCGTCCACGAAGATCTCCTTCTCGCGCTGCAAGTCCGTGTACTTCGTGTAGGTTGTTTCTCGTGGGTCGCGGAATTTTTCCCACGAGCTGCACACAAGGGGTGACTCCTCCTGATATCGGCGGTACCAGTCTTTCAGCGGAACATCGAGCTCGAACCGCTTTCCGGTGAAGCCCTCCCCGGTGTAGCAGAGGAGTTTTGAACTCACAATTTCGTATTCAGTTGGCATCCGCTTTTGTTGCAAAAGATGCCAATACGTTTTCTGTTGAGGCATACAGCGCTCCGAAAGGAAAGCAAGGCTCGTAGTTTGTTCAAGCGGATTTGCGAGTCCGCACGGCAAATCGCCAAGCCGCATCGTCCTGGTTCAACTCAAGCGAACCTTTGAAGGCGGACATCACAGTCTCCAACTCGCCTGGAAAACGAAACGCGCGTCCCAAGTGCTTTTCGATTGCCGACCGGGTCACGACACAGCATTGCGGAACCAGCACTCTTACATATGCGCCGCGGTCCACGACCATAACGTCCTGGTTCAGATCCTTGATCGCTGCAATAATGGCATTGGTCACGGTTCCGGCTTGGAGAACAGGACCAACTCGGTCATAGACTCCCGCTACCCCTTCGGTCATTGTGCCTTCTCTCCGTCCACGCCAGGTCCCACACTCCTAACATCATCTATGTCGGCAAGGATGTCCTCTCCATCGACCCTAATCGGAAACTGCTTCAGACAGGCGTTCCGAGGGTTTACGCCAGATCCGCTGCAGACATCGAATTCCCAATGATGCGTCCCACAACGGAGAATCTTGTCCGTCAGTGTGCCTTCACTTAGACGACTCTTTTGATGAGGACAGCTATCGGCGTAGGCGTAAATATGGTTATCAACGTTAACCAGCAAAACATGCTCACCATTCACCTCGAGGCCCATCATTTCACCGCTCCAGAGATCTTCTACTTTGGCGACCTTTTGAAACCCCATCACTTCTATCCTGCAAGCACGTCAAACCGATCCAAAGCCTGCAACCCAGCCTGCGCGACTGTCATTGTTAAATCCATTGTTTTGTCGTTGCACACCACCCGAACCGGGTCTCTGGCTGCGACCCGAAGGCTCGCTGCATCCTGAAGTTTTCGTGCGAGTGCTTGGAGTGTTTCGGCTTCTTCAGCCAGAATCAGAAGGCCGACCGTGTCACCCTGCAGGAAACCGTAAAGAGGAACGGGCATAAACGTCAGTCCAGCAAGCTAAGCGGCAGAGTCTTTTCGAGCTCCGAGCCACTCGTAATCACCATTATGAACGTCTTTGCCCCAAGTTTCAGGGGTGAGATTGAAATACTCCGTCAGCAAATTGGGCAACTGAGCCGGGGCCTCTCCTGAGAGGACGCGCTTCACGACATCCTTGTGGTTGGCATATCTTTCAGGCTCATGTAAAAAAATCCACTGGCACGGCTCCGAGCAGAAAATGTATTTGCGCCCGTCGTGGACGAGGACCCTCGCAGTATTCTTACGCGGCGTACCAGCGCTCAGCGGCAACTGACACAAATCACAAAAAGTTGGCATGGCGGTTCCGTGCACGGCCAATTCGTTTTCCGCTCCGGGCCCGATAGTTCGCCAACGTTCGCTGATTTGCTCCCACACAGCATCCATGTCATCCCAATATTTAGGATATTTCTGGCGCAGCCATTTCCTCTCTGCCGGACCTGGCATGACGAAATTGAACCATAAGGTCGTACGGTAACTGTAGGCGCTCGCGTAGATCATGTGATGGTAGATGTCGAGTTCGTCCATGAGAATTTCCCAATACCACGGCTTCTCAAGTCCCAATTCGTCCAAGGTGCGCAGAAACTGATCGATAATCCACTCTTCCATGAACTCTTTGAATGAGTAAGGACGTTGATCCGGTGCAGTCAAATAGTCAATCGAGAGTCCCGTCAGAATCGAGAACAGGCGCCAGTTTCGCCAGAACCATTTGTCGATCAGGTACTGCGCGTACTTGGGATCGTGCTTCATGACGGTAGCTAAAACGGGGTGTCCAATTTGTGCATGCCGGGCTTCATCCGTCTGAATGCTGGTAACCATCCTCTCGAACATGTGGTCACTCGATTCGCGAGCGAGCGACGCCAGTCCAACGAATTGCAAATTCGTGAAACCGGTTTCGAGCACAACGTTGGTGGCGATATGGAACTCAATCGCATTTTGGCCGACGGTTAGCTCATCGAAGAAGTGTCGCGCGGCAACCGCGAACCAATTGTTGGTGTGGTAAAACTTGTGTGCCCAATCGAACTGGGAGTCTAAGCGGAGTAAGGGATGAAAGAGGAGCAGTGGAATCTGAGTATGGCGATATTCATCGAGGGCTCCAAAAGTCGCCATCGTTCGCCAGGCGCTGTCGCGGCCAAACCTCGCACCCCGCAGATTGCCGATGACTCCAGTGAACTCCGCAAGCGGCAATGCCGCTGCGTGTACCTTCAGACTGTTCAACCAAGGCAAGGCCAACTTCTGAACATTTTCTATGCGCCCTACCGCATCATGCACAGCCTGTACAGCCATGTCTTTTTCGTATTGGTTGTCGACGTATTCGCGATAAGAAGTCTTGAACGATTCTTCCCAGTCCTTCCACTCTGAATGAGGTAACCAAGGACGTCCGCTGATCACCTCGGGGAAGACTTCGTCTTCTCGCACATAGGAGTAGTCCCAATCCAGCTTACGGGCGAGGGGCAGCCATTCCTCTCTGCCAAGCATGTGTCCTCCTCCTCACGACTGCGAGGTCGGCCGCAAGATGGTTCTTGCAGTGGATTGCACTTGCGAATTGGAAACGAAACTGACTATGCGGTAGCATATTCTTGTTGCAGCAATCAGGTCAACACAGCAGCTGAACTTGATTGCACGAGGTGTCCTCAGTTCTACTTCGGAGATAAAGAGCCGCAGTTACCATCGAGGGATGCCGATGAGATACCAACGATCCAAGCTTGATGAGGCTCGGACCCAGTCCGACCAGCCGCTCGAGCAACGGTCAGTATTCAGTCAAATTCCCAGCAATCCACAAACAAGTGAATTTCACTTGTGGAGATTGTTGTTTGAGCAAATTCCGGAGGCGGCTGCTGTCCTGAACACGGACGATCAGGTCGTTCGCGTCAACAAAGAATTCACGCGCATGTTTGGTTACGAGCCCGAGGAGCTGCTAGAACGCCCCAACGATCTCATCGTTCCTGAGACACTTGTTGAGAGCTCCCGAGAATACGTAAAACAACTCAAAAAGGGCGCTCGAGTGGAGGTAGAAACGGTTCGTCGGCGCAAGGATGGGAGTGAGCTAAACGTCTCGCTTCTTGCCGTTCCGGTCACCACGACCTCCGGCGAGCACGTTGTCAATTACGCGATATACCGCGATATCACAGAACGGAAAATTGCTGAAGAACGGCTGCGGGAAAGCGAGGCACGGTTCCAGGCAATGGCCGATACGGCACCGGTGTTGATTTGGATGACCGGGACCGATGCCCTTTGCAACTATTTCAATAAGCCATGGCTCGACTTCACCGGCCGAACCATGGATCAGGAAGTAGGCCCAGGGTGGATGGAAGGCGTGCATCCTGACGATGTGCAAGGCTGCTTCGATGGTTTCCTGCCTGCCTTCCACGCCCGAAAGCCTTTCAGAATGGAGTACCGCCTCCGGCGAGCGGATGGGGAATACCGTTGGCTGATGGAAAGTGGCATTCCACGATACACGGGCGCGGGAGAATTCGCCGGTTACATCGGTTCGAACATTGACATTACTGACCTCAAGCGCGCAGCAGCAGAACGCCAGAGATTGCACGAGTTAGAAGCAAATCTCGCCCACATCAACCGCGTGAGCATGATGGGAGAATTAACTGCCTCACTGGCTCATGAGATTAAACAACCAATCGCCGCCGCCCTAATGGACGCCAAAACCTGCGTGCGTTGGCTACGGCGCGATGCTCCTGATGTCGCTGAGGGTTGCGAGGCGGCATTAAGAATGATCCATGACGCAACGCGCGCCGCCGAAGTTATCGACCGGGTGCGCTCGCTTTACAACCGAGAAACATCAGACCGGGAACTGCTTGATATAAACGAAATCATTCGAGAAATGATTATTCTGCTGCACGACAAGGCAGATCGGACTTCCATTTCAATCCGCACCGAGCTCGCCTCAGGGCTTCCGCGGATCACAGCGGATCGCGTACAGCTACAGCAGGTATTAATGAACCTGTTGCTCAACGGCATCGAAGCGATGAAAGGTGCGAATGGTGAACTGACCATCACATCGAAGAGGACCAACGACGGTCAACTACTCATTTCGGTGAGTGATTCAGGTATCGGCCTTCCTATCGGAGAAGGTGACCGCATTTTCGAGGCCTTCTTCACCACCAAAGAGCAGGGCACTGGCATGGGATTGTCCATCAGTCGGAGAATTGTTGAGTCTCACGGGGGCCACTTGTGGGCGTGTGCCAACACGGGATCAGGTGCGACATTTCAATTCACACTGCCCATCGACAGGGCAGCGTCCTCGCCATCGGCGGCGTAAATTGGGATCCCCTCGTTGTTCTTGTTCGTCCGGCGGGAGAATTCTTCTTCAGCCGTCAGGGTGAAACGGCATGCCGCTATGCCCAGCACTCGCGGGTTCTGGAGTGTGCACATCTAGATTGACCACAATGGGATCCTGTCCGTCCCTCACGACCACAGCTTCGCAGATCTCATTTAGGCTGGCATTGATTTCCTGATGCGGCACGTAAGGTGGAACGTAAATAAAGTCGCCCGGCCTGGCTTCCTCGCTCAGTTCCAGTTGATCGCCCCATCGCATTCGAACTCGGCCCTTTACCACGTAAAGCACGGTCTCCAGTTCTCCATGGTGATGCGGTCCAGTCTTGGCATCCGGTTGAACCACCATCGTGCCGGCCCATAACTTGCTTGCTCCACCTGTCGCCTGGGTAATTGCGGCAGCCCGCGTCATGCCCGACGTCTGCGGTGTATTCAAATCAAGTTCATCCGAATGTACGATTTTGACTCCGTGTTTCGACCAATCCATTGGTAAGCCTCTGGTTGAGTACTGCATTTTTGATGCCTCGAGCGCGACATGTCCATCACCGATATAGAAGAGTCCTCCCCTCTTCCCGGAAAATTACACCGTGTTGCCCACCTTAGCTTTCGGAGAATCCAGGTTCCCGCTGCCTTTTTGATAACCCAGATTCACGATAAAGCTTAATGAGACGCGGCATTAGGGGCAGGTCGCTGGATTCGGAAAAGCGCCTGCGGATCGCGTGAGGAGACTCGTCCAGCCGCAATCCAGGCATACCGGCTGATCAAAGCGCCGATGACAAAACAAACTGCGGCGACGTAGCGAGCCACAGAGCTGTGTCCCGAGAACATTCTCAGTAACAAGGACGTCGGCCCGGCCAACGCGGCGCCAACACGGGTCAGCCAACCAACAGATCCCTCCCGCAATGGACGATCAACGTATCGCCCGCGAAGTTCAATAATGATCGCAACTAACGTCTCGACTGCACTCGCGACAATTCCGATGAACTGAGTGACTGGAACCAGGAATCCCAGAAGCTCCAGCGCGGCAGCCGCCGAACCCAAACCTCCACCAAGAAAAACGACCGGGACGAGCCTCCGATTTTCAGACCAAACCGGGATTGCGGTTACGCCTAAGAGGACTGACGTGTAACTGGCCAGTATCAGTCCACTCAGGGCTGCGGAGATTTCAGCTATCCATTCGAGCACAAGCAAGAAGCCGTTTCCGTAGCCTGCCAGGATCAGTTCGTGGCAAATGACTGCCAGACCCACTGCAGAGGAAAATCCCGCTAACGTCCACGCGCCTACCGACATTGCTGAACGCAGCTTGAGGACCCGCAACATGTTTAAGAACCTGGCAGGACGACCCAAATCGGCGATGAGTAGAGGCGCCGAGATCAGCCCGCCTAAAAATCCTATCCACAATCCAGCGCGCATCAGTCCAGCATTGCCGAAGAGATGGGCCGCAAGCGCAATTACTGCGGAAATACCGGCGACCCCACCCACAAAAAAATACAGGGGAACCTGCCACGTCCAAGTTGGCGGCTTGAGCACGGGATTTCCGTGATAACTCATCCCAGAAGCCGGTTTTGGAAAAGGGCTGCCCACGGGGGCGATCCCGTGATCGTGTACTTTCCCAGTTCGCGCAGCTTCCTCCCTTAATGCATCCAGCCGGTCTTCCGTGAATTGAGGATCTGTAGCCATACTCAATAACCTCGTTTGAGATCAACGTGAAGGAATTCCTCATCCAGCTAAAGCGCGAAAGCCAGGCATACCACCAGCACGACCACGAGCGCCGAAACCAGCGCCGCGCTCCAGGCTGATTTCATGTGAATCGTGGGTACTTCGGGAGCAGGGGGGAAATTGTAGGCCTCCGGCTGGCCGAGAATCACAAAGATCGCGTGAGTGCCCCCTACACTGGATTCTGTTGGATCGTAGACTTGTGCATCGTTGTATCCGCGATCTTGTAACTCTTTGACACGCACCTGCGCTTCCCGCTGCAGCTCTCTTAGTTCGCCAAATCGAATCGATTGCGTCGGGCAGGCCTTCGCGCAGGCGGGCAATAACCCGTCACGCTGCCGGTCGTAACAAAACGTGCACTTGAAGGCGGTTCCGACCTCATGACTTTTGTCGACCACTCCAAAAGGACACGAAACCACGCAATAGCCGCAGCCATTGCAGACATCGGGCTGCACATATACCGATCCAACTTCGGTCCGAACGATCGCGCCCGTGGGACACGCTTCCAGGCATCCGGCGTTCTCGCAATGCTTGCAGACGTCGGAGAGGAACTGCCAACGAAACGGCTCTTCTATTCCGGCGAGTTGCGGTCCCATGGGCTGCTTCTCTTCTAAAAAGAGCACGTGCCGCCACGTCGCTGCTCCTAGCGCGTGCGTGTTGTCGTACGACTGACCAGACCACTCGAACCCATCATCGGGAATGTGGTTCCACTCCTTGCAGGCCACTTCGCAGGCCTTGCAACCTATGCACACTGAAGCATCCGTTAGAAAGGCACTGATCGCCATTACTTCCTCCCCAAATGAGCATTCAATTGATTGAGAGCGGCCTTTCCCTGTCCCCGACGTCCTGGAGAGACGTCACAGAGAATCCCTTTAGCTTCCATGATCCGGACGTTCGGTTCCTCCGAGATGGCAACTAGATCATTGGCCGAGTCTCCTTTGACTAGGCCGCGATAACCCCAGTGATACGGCACGCCGACCTGGTGCACCATCTTTCCGTTGATAGGTAGCGGCCGCATGCGCCGAGTCACCAGCGCTCGAGCCTCAACGATCCCGCGTGGAGTCGTCAGGGTGACCCAGCCTCCGTTTTCGATTCCGCGTTCTGACGCCAGCTCGGGGGATATTTCACAGAAGAATTCGGGCTGAAGCTCGGCCAGGTGCGGAAGCATCCGCGACATTGCGCCCGAGGTATGGTGCTCCGTTAACCGATACGTGCTCATGACATAGGGGAAGCGCTCATCGGGAGAACTGGCGAAACGGTTTTCAGGCCGCTCGTCTCGCATTGCTGCCGGATTGCTTTGCTGGTCTGGATAGAGTGGATTGCAAACTGGAGCCTCCAAGCCTTCGTAGTGTGTTGGCAGGGGTCCGTCTGTTAAACCCTTTGGGGCGAAGATCCAGCCCGTCCCATCGGAGTGCAGGATGAAAGGTTTATCCCCGGCGAGGGCCTGATCACCCTGTGCGTCTTTAGGCGGTCGGTAATTCGGCGCTTTCGTTCTCGTAAAGTCCGGCACATCCAGCCCAGTCCACTCTTTGTTCTGCTCATCCCACCAAACTAGTTTCTTACGCTCGCTCCAGGGCCGCCCATCGGGACGGGCCGAGGCGCGGTTATAGAGGATGCGGCGGTCCGAAGGCCAAGCAAAACCCCAACCGTGTCCCAAGAGGTCCTGCGAATTCCGCTGGTTGGCGCAGTTCTCACCCGGGCGGGGGAAGACGCCGGAGTAGATCCAGCAACCGCAAGCGGTGGATCCGTCAGCTTTCAATTCGTTGAATCCACTTACTAGAGTGTGGTCGGCTACTGCGTAGCCGTTGATCTCTTGCAAGACTTCTTCCACCTTGGGCTCTTGCCCTTCCAGAGAATAGTCCCAGGTCAAGGCGCTCAACCCCGCATTGCGCGGCCGCGGATCTTGCTTCGCCTTCTGTTTCAGGCGGCGGCCCAAGTGGTACATGAACCAGGTTTCGCTACGTGCGTCCCCTGGAGGATCGACCGCTTTCTGGTGCCACTGCAGCAGACGCTGCGTGTTGGTGAAGCAGCCGTCTTTTTCGGCATGCCCAGCTGCGGGCAGAAGAAAGACTTCCGTTGCGATCTCCTCCGGTCGAAGTTCGCCGCGCTCCACCTCCGGAGAGTCGTACCAGAAAGAGGCGGTCTCAAGCTCCACCATGTCGCGCACCACGAGCCACTTCAGCTTGGAGAGCGCCTTGCGCTCCAGTCGCGAGTTGGGGCCTGCCACTGCCGGGTTTTGTCCCATCACAAACAGACCCTCAACCTTGCCGTCCAACATTTCCAGAAAATAGCCCTGATGCGAATGGTCACCGGTCACACGTGGAAGCCAACGGAAGCCCCAATCGTTTTCTTTGTTCGCTTTCTCGCCGTAATAAGCCTTGAGCAGACTGACGATGTATTTATCGAAGTTCCACCACCAGCCCGTCGGATCGCGATAGGCTGCAACGTAATCGGCAAGGCTGTGTGAATTCGGCCCTAGATTCGGCATCGGCAAGTAGCCAGGTAGAATGTCGTAGAGAGTCGGGATATCGGTTGAACCTTGAATCGACGCATGTCCGCGCAGAGCGAGAATGCCTCCTCCAGGCCGTCCGATGTTACCGAGAAGCAGCTGAAGGATTGCAGCGGCGCGAATGATCTGCGGTCCCTTCGACTGCTGCGTCCAACCGAGCGCATAGCAAATTGCTCCCGTCTTTTCCGTGCCTGATGCCGTGCAAAACGTCTCCGCAATTTTCAGGAACCGCTCGCGGGGAACACCGCAAAACCGTTCAACCAACTCAGGCGTGTATCGCGCATAATGCCTCTTCAAAACTTGGTATACACATCGTGGATGGCTGAGCGTGGGGTCGCACTCGCAATCCCTGAGGTCGGCAGTAGCCCCACTGCCATCCTTGAAGTGACCGGAATGAGGTCCGGCGCTCCTGGGTGCTGCTCGGCCGCTCTGAATGCAAGCCCCGTAAAGCCAGGAGCTTCCGTCGTAACGCCTATCCTTAGCGTCCCAGCCAGAGAAGACGCCTCCCAAATCCTCAGTATCCTTGAACTCCTCCGGAAGAATGATCGAAGCATTGGTGTAGTGGATCACGTACTCGCGAAAATCTTTTTTGTTTTCGAGAACGTAATGAATGAGCCCCCCGAGCAACAGGATGTCCGACCCGGCGCGCAGGGGAGCCCAAATGTCTGCCATAGCGGAGGTGCGGCTGAAACGCGGATCGACGTGAATGACTTTCGCACCGCGCTCTCGCGCTTCGATCACCCACTGGAAACCGACCGGGTGGTTCTCCGCCATATTGGAGCCCATAATCAGAATGGCATCAGAATTCACGAGATCGCTTGGCGCAGTTGTCGCTCCGCCTCGACCGAAAGATGTGCCCAGACCGGGCACCGTTGAGCTGTGTCAAATACGTGCCTGGTTGCTAATGCAGACCATGCCCAGGCCGGCTGCAAAGAGCTTTTTGATCAAGTAGTTTTCTTCATTATCGAGAGTGGCGCCACCCAAGTGGGCCACGGCAGTCGTATGCATTACGACCTCTCCGTCCCGCTCCTCCACGAACGTGCGCTCCCGTGTGTCCCAGACGCGGTCGGCGATCATGTTCATCGCCGTCTCCAGTTCCAGCTCTTCCCACCGAGTGGAGTACGGCTTGCGATACTTTATGCGGGTCTCTCGGTTCGCGTGCGTCAGCAGTTCGAAGCTATCGGAGCCTTTTGGGCAAAGCCGCCCGCGGGAAATAAAAGAATCTGGGTCTCCTTCAATTGAGACAAGCCTTCCATCCTTGTGATACACAAGCTGGCCGCAGCCTACGGCACAGTAGGGACACACCGAGCGCGCAACCTGAGCATCGCGATGCTTGGGAGCAAGATTGCGAGTCCGATCGCTCATGGCTTCCGCACCAGTGCCATCGCTGTGGGTCAAGAGCTGTCGAACCACCGGCCAGCGCGTCAATATTTGCTTAACCATATGGATTCTCCCAGGCTCTCAAACTATTGTTAGGCTGGATTTTTAGCTGCTGGTTGATGACCCTATCTGCCTTGAAAACGGCGGGTGATTCCCCGTCATTTTATTCCCTTGAAATTCGTAAGTCCAAGCACGTAGACGGATCCTACTGATTGCACCAAGCCGATATTGCACTTTGCATACCACCCTTTTCACCCGAGGAAAGTCGCAAGTCTAGTCTCAAACCGAAGAGGTGCGCGGCCGCCGTAGCCCAAGATAGCGTCGACTGTGACGTAGGCTCGACGCGTCCTGTCAACAGGCGGACACAAAGGTGTTCTTCTGGTCTAGGCAATCTAAATACTTTGATCGCCATGGGGATCACAATCCCGATCCGCGAAACCTTCCCTCTTCAACCTACACCCAGGCTTTCGCACCGAGTGCCAAGTCCACCGTGATGGCGTAGGTGCAGTACATAAGCCAAATTCCGGTGACAAACTGCAGGAGACCTACGAGGCGGGCACCGCGACTCCAGGAGAACAAGCGTGTAGGAATCTCCACGGCATAGATAAGACTCAAACCGACGAAGATAATCATCACTGGGATGTCACCTGCCCGCCGGAAAACATCCACCCCCAGAATGCTGAGGAACAAAAAGGCGATCGCCATCCAGCCATCCGGCCCTGCGCTCGCCTCGATGTAACGGCGATGAGCCATGGCAAACCAATGGATGCCGTAGGCCGTGAAGGCGAGACCGGCCATATATAAAGGAGCAACATTTCCGAAGACGTTGAACCAGGTTAGTCCAATCAGCAAGTAGACACCTGTGATGAACTGCATGAAGCCCGGCATCCAGAATCCCCACATACCCATAGTTCTGTCTACTTCTGGGCTTGTCTTGGGAAAACCAAAGAGGGCCTGCCCGCCCCAGATAAAATAACCGGTACCAAGGCCAAAGAAACCTATGGCCACTGGCACGAACCGTGAACCCGCGAAAGTGAATGCTTGTGTCTCCATCTTTCTCCTCACGTGAACAAGCCACTGCAAATCCTTTTCCACTCAATCCAACATCGGTAAGAGATGACAAATCAATGGATTCATTGGCAATTAGTAAAGAGGCCGGTCGCGCAGCGCTCCAACTTTCACAATCGGACAGTCAATTGGCGGTCACGCTGTCGAAATCTGAACTGAAGAGACTGATGCCAACGCGCCCGGTGTCGAGCAACCGGAGCGTGTAGTACTCACATCTTGACTCAACTGATCATTCAGCATTGATCAATTGCCGCTGCTGCTCACCAGCTTGCCGCAGCATTCGGGTCGCGCCGGCAAACTTGATCGGTCCCATCCGCCACCGAGGGCCTGAATCAACAAGACCGTGTTTGCCATACGACGACAGAGGCTGCTTTTCACGGTGAGTCCGCGGCATCGGCTTTCCCCAAAGAAGATTGCGGGATGGCGATCCAGGACGGATCGGCCGCCAAGGCCGAGATCAAGTGAAACCTATCGCAGCAATTTGGCGTCGGCAGCCTATTGTCCTCCACCGATCCGCCCAAGACCGACACCGATGATGAAAGTGACTACTCCTTCCAAAGCGCCGATCAAGTCATTTCGAATCCACTCGCCCACCATGGCCGAATGGTGATGAGAGATTTCGCAGCGCCAACGGCGAAGTGCACTACCAGCGAAACAATCGCCGCGGTAACGACTGCCGGAATTCCGGTGATAAAGAAAAAGGGAACGCTGGGGATCAACGCCCCTACTGCAGTCGAGAGCGCCCGGAAACAGCAGAGACTATCGGCTTACGCAGCCCCTCTTCGGCAGTGTTCAGTCGCTCTCGCGCGAGTGCCCTGATGAGTTGCTTTTCGTCCTTCGCAATGTGTTGACGAAGCGCACAGCATCAGCTTCCGGAAGGCCACGAATTTGGTAACTGAGAGATAGCACTTCTCGGGCCTCCGCTTCGTTATCTTCCACTGCCTCTTTTTCTCGGGCGAACTCCGCTTCGTAAATCTCGCGTTCGCTCTTCGCCGCAAGGTAAGCGCCGGACGCCATCGATAAAGCGCTCGCCACCATGCCCGCAAGACCAGCAATGACCACAAAATGGCTGTTACCCAGCGTCGCCCCGGAGACGCCGGACACGATGCCGAAGATCGAACCAAGGCCATCGTTCACGCCGTAAATCGCATCTCCTACCCAGTCCGCTGCGCGCGGATGTCCCTCCTCACGCGCTGCAACCAAATCATCGAGCGCTGCCTGAATCTGCTGAGAGGGTAGGGGTGGAAGACTACGCGCGACCGAATCAGAGTTCCAAGCGTCTGGTAATGCTCGCGTTCATCGGCGATGACCTCCTGCAAGATCGCAACGCTCGATTGGTCACCCAGTACCTTGAGCTGTTTACCGTACTTGGCGATGTCCCGCCCCTCGTCAATCTCCAGACAGCGAAGTGCGAGGTCAGTCCCGCCGATTCGATTCGCCAATGAATCAGCTTGACCTGACAAGTCTCCGGTGTACTCGGGTTCTGAGCCGCCGAGCTCACGAATACGTCCAGTCCCCAGATCGGCATGATGTTTTTCTGCAATTGCCAGGCCCCGCAATACGTTTCGCCGATGCGGATCCGTCTCTTCCTTAGCGAGTGCGGTGTAGGTATAAAAACCCTTCCATTTCTGCTTGCCAGTTCGCTGCCACAGCAGCCAAGACCTTTTTAGTTTCAAAATCCGTCATTGCTCGATTGGATGCCGACCCGCTTTCGATCCATCCTGTACTTCCGCTGGGATATGGGCACGTGACGGGCCAGAGTCGCCGGAACCAACCACCACAGTTTCCTAATGATATTTGATCCGGCGCCGATTGATCGGCGAGCGTCAGTATTTCGACACACATGTCAGTTAGGAGTCAGTTCAGAGACTGGCGAATCCCGCTCTATGAGCGGCCAATTACGTGAATACCCAATTAGTCCCCATGGCCACAAAAATGCTTTTCCGGTGGACAGGAGAACAGCTTCTGGATACCAGAATCGTAGACCTCGCAACCGTGATGGCGGCGCCGAGCGGATTTAACCGTGTGGCCTGGATCATGCCGTTTTTCGTATTGGTGCTCGGACTGGCGATGGTTACGCTGATTGTGCAGGCGTGGCGATCGCGTCCGCTGGTGCCGCCAGCCGGCGTCGTTGCCGCAGTTCATGGCGCGGATCTTCAGCATTTCCGCGATCAAGCGCGGAAGGACACCGAAATATGAGCATCGAACTTCTGACCTGCATCCTGATCACGATCGGAGCGCTGGCCTATGTCTTTTATCTCCCCGGTAGGCTGTACGGGAGTCCGGAAAAAACCCGCGTGATCTACTTGTGTGAGCGCAAGGAAGCGATCTACGAAAACCTTCGTGACCTGAATTTCGAATTCAAAGCCGGCAAATTTCCAGATTCTGACTACCAGACCATGAAGAGTTCTCTCGAAGAGGAAGCAGCGGCAGTTCTGGCTGAGATTGCCCGCCTGGAAGAAGCCGCTGCCACTGCGTCAGTCTGGCCACGAAAAGGAGCCCGCGTTTGAAACTAGCACTGCAGGCCAAGTTTCGAAGATCCCGTGAGGCGAATACCGGGTGCCCTATCTTTCGCGTTCTTTGCAAAAAGTGGGGTATTTCCCTGGTGTTGTTTACGCTCGTTGTAGTCTCCGCCTCAGCCCAGACTCTTAGCGGGAAGGTCACGAATCGCACCACCAGCAAGCCCGCACGAGGCGACGACGTCGTCTTGCTCAGTCTCGGTCAAGGGATGGAAGAGTCTGGCCGCACGCAGACTGATGCCAACGGCAACTTCAGCGTAAAGCTCGACAACGCCACCAGCCCTCACCTGGTCCGCATCAGCCACCAGGGCGTGACCTATTACCGCATGGCACCCCCGGGAACGACCTCGGTTGAGGTGCAGGTTTACGAAGTCGCCAAGAAAGTTGATGGCGTCAGTGTAACCGCCGACGTGATGCGCTTTCGGGCGCAAGGCGGCGAGTTGCAGTGCATCCAACTTTTCGCAGTGAACAACGCTTCGGATCCGCCGCGCACGCAAATGAGCGATCAGAGCTTCGAGTTTTATCTACCCAACGGAGCGCAGCTCGATCAAAGCATGGCGATGACCGCCGGCGGCCAACCGATCAATTCGGCTCCGGTGCCGCAGAAACAGAAAAACCGGTACGCTTTCCTGTTTCCCCTGCGTCCTGGAGAAACTCAGTTCCAGGTGAGCTACCACATGCCGTACAGCGGCGAAGCCAGCTTCGATCTCAAGACTTTGTACGGTGCTCAGCACTTTGTGGTGGTGCTACCCAAGACCATGCAGTTTACCGCTGGACCAGGCGCAACTTTCCAGTCGATGCAAGACCCGCGAGAGTCGGATGCGATCGTGCAAGTAGCTTCGAACACGACGGCCGGCCAACCCCTTGCATTCAAGATCTCGGGGACCGGTAGGATGTCCGACGAGTCAGAGAAAACCAAAGGAAAGGGCACCCCGAGCGGGGGCGCTCAAACCAGCCGCGCAGTGGCGGGACGCGTCTCCCGTCCCGGCGGCGGACTCGGCCCACCCATCGACGCTCCCGACCCGCTGAAAAAATATCGTTGGTACATTCTCGGAGGTCTCGGGATTCTGCTGGTCGCCGGGGCGGTCCACATTTTCAGCCGCTTCATGGCGGCAACCGTTACAGACTTTGCTCCGACAGATGTCGAACAGGCTCATACTCCAATGGCTCCCAAGGCCAAGCCCGCAGATCGCTCCGCGCTACTGCTTGGAGCCTTGAAAGAAGAGATCTTCCAACTCGAGGTCGAACACAAGCAATGCAGAATCTCGCAGCAGGAATACGAGAAAGCCAAAGCCGCGCTGGACCAAACCCTGGAGCGCGCAGTGAAGCGCGTAGTAGCCAAAATCGCAAGCTGATGGAGGACGAGCGTCTCGCCCGTCCGGGCCTAAAGCCCTGCTGACGTCGTTCTCCCGATCGTCCGGATCACTCTGGGTGTTGTCCTGTTTGGATACGGTGCCCAGAAGTTTTCGGGATGGAAAGGTGGTCCAGGTTTTGCTAACGAAGCGGGGTTCACTGAACAGACTGCATTTGCCGGGTTTCGTTCGAACATTCCCATGGTAACGTCTCAACAGACGGGGCACTCTGTCATTTCTGACAGCGGCCGCGAGAGGCGCAACCGCCGCATCTTGCTGATCAGCGTCGTACGCTTAAGTCCCAATCTCGCAGCCGCACCCTTCGGGCCACCAATCACCCAGTTGGTCTCTCGCAGTGTATGAAGAATATGATTGCTCTCTGCCTGTTCAAGCGTGATCGGGCGGGTTGATGCAAGGCCGACACTTGGATTGAGTTCTTCCACTGGCGCAAGTAGCATCGTTTCCCGCGAGAGGATGACCGCTCGTTCAATAAAGTTTTGCAACTCACGAATGTTTCCTGGCCAGTCATGCCGGACCAGCGCTGCCATGACCTCGGCTGGGACGAGATCGATCCGCTTGTTCATGCGGCGTGCGCAGTGATCCACGAACGCCCTCACTAACCGCGGTATGTCCTCCCGTCTCTGCCGCAGAGGGGGCACGCGAATTGGGAAGACGTTGAGGCGATAATAGAGATCACTGCGGAACTGTTTCTCCAGAACCATGCGGGCCAGGTCGCGATTCGTCGCTGCTACCAATCGCACGTTCACCTTTTGGGTATGAATCCCGCCTAGTCTCTCGAACTCCTGCTCCTGCAGGACTCTCAGAAGCTTGACCTGCAATTCGAGTGAGATGTCTCCAACCTCATCAAGAAAGAGCGTTCCCTTGTCCGCCAACTCAAAACGACCGACTTTGCGTGCAATGGCGCCAGTAAACGCGCCCTTTTCATGGCCAAAGAGCTCGCTCTCGAGCAGCCCCGAAGGGATGGCCGCGCAGTTCAATTTGACGAAGCTGCGGTCCCGTCGCGGGCTGAGATCGTGGATGGCATGGGCAATGAGTTCCTTGCCGACTCCGGTTTCTCCTTCAATCAGCACAGTCGAACTTGTCGGCGCAACTCTTCTAGCTTGCTCGAGAATGAAGCGCAGGCCCGAACTGGCTCCAATGATTCCTGCGAACTCACCGTGGTTGCGGCCCTCATCCTCCGCTGGATTGTCATCTTGAGGTAGACCAATTGGTATCGCGGCTTGTGCATCGAATAGCGAGCCAGAGTCTGGCGCGCCCAGTTTGCGCACGAAACGGTCAAAAGGTACGACTCCGCCTCCATCACTGGGGAAAGAAACATTCGAACTCATTCTCATACTCCGATTCGCAAAGACTTGTGCTGGGTGTGCGCCCGAGGCTTTCCTCACTTGGGCCAGCCGCACCGTCATCCAGACGGCCCAATGTCATCCTCGCTGGAGTGTACCCCCAGAATCCAATGTTGGACGTATGGTGGGCAGTTCCTCAGTTCGATCCCTCGCTGTTCGCAACCGGAAAGAAATTTGACCGCATCACGGTCCACCAGTTTCACCTCCCCCAGGTCTAGCGAGATGTTTCCATGTTCGCTTTCGAGTAGTCCTCTGAGTTCATCCACGTGTCTCGATTCAATTCGGCCACTCAGTGAGAAAGTCACGCAATTCTTTTCGTTTGATTGCTTCTGAATTCTTAACATTCGGCCCTGCTCGCGAAGGAATTGGCTCCAGGGCAGAAGCTAAATCCCCCGTAATTCATTGCCAAGCTGCAGCTTAGAAGTGCACCCCGAGGACCATTCGTAAGCTAATGAGAAGAAAGACAAATCACGGAACGTTAGTTTTTAGTTTTTGAAAATTTGCGGAATATGGAAATATCCGTAAAGAAGTACGTCAACAGGGCTTAAATCGGTTCTTATTGATCCGCAAGGTCTTAATCTTATTGGCAAGAGTCGACTGTGGAATTCCGAGCCTTGTGGCGGCTCCTCTGGGACCGGCCACTCGCCCTTTGCATTCCACCAGGGCACGCTCAATCATTTCCCTCTCTTGATTGAGTAAGGATTCAGTGAGCGGTTCGGGTGAAATTGGATGTGGCATGGACTGCCGCAATAGCCAACTCTCATCGACGGACAAAGTGTCTTGGTCACATAAGATTACTGACCGCTCCACCACATTCTGTAGCTCTCGAATATTTCCCGGCCAACGGTAAGACTGAAACAGTTCCAACGTCGCTTTCTCGATACTACGTATCCTCTTTCCCGTTTTGCCGGCATAGCGCGCGATGAAGTAGGCGACCAGCATCGGAATATCGTCACTCCGCTCACGCAAAGAAGGCACTTCAATTGGAAATACATTCAGCCGGTAGAACAGATCCATGCGGAACGTGCCCGCAACAATGGCCTTCTGCAGGTCTTGGTTGGTGGCAGCAATCACACGAACGTCGGCAGAAATCGATTGGTTGCCGCCAACGCGCTCAAACTCCCGCTCCTGCAGGACACGCAGAAGCGCCAGTTGGGTTTCGGCAGGAAGCTCGCCCACCTCGTCGAGAAAGAGGGTACCACCTTCCGCCAGTTCGAAGCGTCCTAGACGCCTCTGCGCGGCTCCGGTGAACGCCCCTTTCTCATGGCCAAAAAGTTCGGAGGCTATTAATGAAGATGGGGTTGCCGCACAGTTTACGCTGACGAAAGCTCGCTCAGCGCGTTGCGAATGTTTGTGGATAGCGCGGGCTACGAGTTCCTTGCCAGTACCGGTTTCGCCGGTAATGAGAACGGTGGAGTCGGTCGGTGCGACCCTGGCGACCCGGCATAGGACGCGCTGAAGTGCTGATGAGGTACCAACGATCTCCTCGAACATCGACGCCTGATCAATTTCCTCGCGCAGGGCCAGATTTTCTCGATAGAGCTGGTCCTTGAGTATCTTGATCTCATCGTACGCATTCTGCAGCGCCACTTCGCTACGTCGGAGTTCATCCTCCGACCGTTTGCGTTCGGTGATATCGATGCAAGATCCAATGTACCCGGAGAATGCGCCCTGGGGCGTATATAGGGCGACGCCACTTTCCATGATCCAACGATATTCTCCGTTGGCACGTTTCAGGCGATACTCCATGCTGAATGGGCGGCGAGCCTCGAAGGCCGGGAGATAGACATCGAAAATGCGCTGCAGGTCTTCCGGATGAACTCCCTCAGTCCAACCCGTTCCCAGTTCCTGCTCCATGCTGCGCCCAGTGAAATCCAACCATGGCTTATTAAGGAAACAGCAGAGCTTGTCGGCCCCGGTCATCCAGATCATTACGGGAGCTGTGTCCGCCAGGGTTCGGAACCGCAGTTCGCTTTCGCGCAAATGTTCTTCCGCCTGTTTGCGCTCCGTGATATCCATGGTCGTGCCGATGAAATCCAGGCTCCCTGAGCTATCAACAACCGCATGGCCTGCTCCGTGAACGTGTCTTGTCGTACCGTTGGACAGGATGATCCGAAAATCAGACGCAAAATCTTTTCTCTCTTGGACAGCCTCTTCAAGCAGTTGCTGCAGCCGTACGCGGTCCTCAGGATGAACCATTTGCCAGAACAGTTGCAAAGATGGTTTTGTTTCCCGAGGATCGACGTCGAAAATGCAAAAATGCTCTTGCGACCACAAGACGTCGCCCGATGCAACGTTCAGGCCCCAGGTCCCGGTTTGGCTGAGTCGCTCTCCTTCGGCGAGGAAGGCTTCGCTGCGCCGGACGTCCTCTTCTGCTCGCTTAGGTTCCGTTGCGTCCATGGTGTTGCCTACGAACTTCAAGAAATCGCCTCCGACGCCTCACTAGAGGGGAATTCGCGAGAGATTTCCGACCTTGGAGTGGGCGTCGAGCGTCTGGCCACTTCATGCTGCAGGGTAAATCCATCCTCGCTTTCAGAAGTGTCGGCGGCAGCACCAGTGCCTTGCATTTTCCGAACCGCAAACAGCTATCCGATTCGCTTTTGAAGCAGGTTTCGAATGGAGCAATGGCACTTGGCATGCCAACTTAAGTCTTCAGCAAAATTGTTGGAAGTCGTGGAAAACGAAAGTAGGTTCGAAGCCAGAGATTGCGACTACTGGGCTGAGTGTCCTTCATTTGACTCGCTCTTGGGACAGTGTCCGCATTTCGACAGGCAGCCTGGACTAACTTTACAAAAAGTTGCTTAACGTTACATCGTGCCTCGGTGCTCGGTGAATCCTCGGTCTGTAGACGAGCATCTCTAATGAAATAAGGGCGATTAGTTTCTGAACTGACGGTCTCGATCCGAAGAAGGTTGAACCTCCTTCTTCCACTTTGTTCATAAAGGAGATTTGAAATGAAACATCTGAGGTACTTAGCTCTTTTATCGATTTTCGCTATGCTGTCCTCGCTTAGCGTGTTCGCACGGAATAAGAATCAACAGTCGGTAGATATTCCTGACACCGTACAAGTCGGGGGCACGCAATTGAAGCCCGGCAACTACAAAATGGAATGGCAAGGAACCGGGCCCGACGTACAGGTGACCTTCCTGCGGGATGGGAAGACTGTAGTGACGGTCCCGGCGACGCTTAAGACGAATGATGATCAAGTGACTCAAGACGATATCGTTACTGGCTCGGAGAATAACACTCTCCAGGAGATCGACTTCCGTCGTGGCAAAGAAGCCGTAGTGTTTCAGCAGAGCGGAATGTAATCCTTTTTCGAATCGCATGTCGGCCCGCTTTTCGCATCGTTTGGGAAAGTGGGCTTTTGTTCGTCAGCGCATAGAAGGTGGTGGACGCAACTGTCGAGATGGCACAAAACATACGAGATCGGTATGGCCCCCAGTTGCAAGGTGTTCTAAGAGATTCCTCGATCTCGCGGGAATCAATCTCCCGCTCCAACCGGCTCGGCGTGCAAACGAGCCGCTGCCGGTACGGGCACAGAAGCGCAATTCGGGAGCAGTGCAAGAATCGTGCCTGCGATCATGATCCATACACCCACCCAGATCCACATCACAAGAGGGTTAAGATGCGCCTTGATGATCGGACGCCCCGTATTCGGATTTTGTCCTTCATAGACCAAGTAAAGATCTTCCCGCGGCGTGGAGCGGTTGGCTACGATGGTTGAGGCCTGCTGGCTGGCGTGAAAGAACCGTCTCTCTGGATTCAACGTGGAGATCTGTTTTCCACCCTTGAAGACATTGATGACCGCCCATTCGCTGCCGAAGTTCGGATTGTCGTCCTGCGTATAGGACTGGCAGACCAACGTGTAAGGGCCAATCGTCATCTTGTCGCCGAAGCCCATCTCCTGCTCTTTGTCCTGATTGAACACGGATCCGGCGAACCCGATCATGACTACGATGACGCCGAAGTGAACGATGTAGCCGCCGTAACGACGGGTGTTGCGATGTGCTAGTTGCACCATGGAGGCAAAAAGATTCTGGCCGGTATGGCGGCCAATTACGCGTCCTCCGCGAACAAACTCGGAAATGACGGTCAGCGCTACCAGCACGGACAACATGATCGTCATCAGCGAATAGAAGTAGGAAACGTCTTTCCACGGTCTCATGCCGAGCGCGACTAGCAGCACGCCCGTGGCCACGGCGCCGATTGCCGGCCACAGGAAGTTGCGTTTCAAGCTCTCGACCGATGTCCGGCGCCACGCCAGCAATGGTCCGACCGCAGTCAACAGTAGAAGCAACAGGGCTACCGGCACGTTTACGCGATTGAAGAACGGTGGTCCGACGGTCACCTTGGTTCCCTGGACCCACTCCGAGAGCACCGGGAAGAGCGTTCCCCACAGCACCGTGAAGCACGCGACCAGCAATAGCAGGTTGTTGAATAGGAAACTGGATTCGCGCGAGATCAGCGATTCCAG
>Ga0210396_10001039_pt1 | contig 31588 bp, 29 predicted proteins | sample IncBWH17OmetaG_FD_155466 | JGI IMG/M metagenome (GOLD analysis project Ga0210396, IMG submission 155466) | Forest soil microbial communities from Barre Woods Harvard Forest LTER site, Petersham, Massachusetts, United States - Inc-BW-H-17-O ...
GTGCCCTTGATGCCGTCTGGATGGCTTTCTTCCTCAGTCCTCATGAGACATCGCCAGATTTAAATTGACCTGTTATTCGTGCGACCCCGGTGTGCTTGGGACACGGTCATAGTTTTGGCGAATCACAGCACAAAGTTTTGATGAATGACAGGTGGAAGTCTCGCGGATTGGAGGAAACGAAGGGACTTACGGAGTGGACACCAACATCGACCCTGGTTCAGCGAATCAGATGGGGAGCGATCACGCTGAGGAATTCACTGGAACTGATGATCTTGGTGTTCTTCCAGAATTTGGGAAAATGTCGTTGGTTTCCCGTCACCAGGTAGTCGGCACGTGCTCGATCGGCACATTCAATGAACATGTTGTCCGCTGGGTCGGAGGTGACCTGATCAAGACGCGAGGGTGTCACGACGTGAGCGTGATTTTTGATCAACTGCAGGAATTGTTGCCGTAGGCTTCTGCGGATCTTGAGTTCAGGACGGGCTAGAACGTTTGCGTACTCCGACACAATCGGATCGGAAACATACCACCGAGCAGGCTTCGTCATCCCGAGGAGAACGACAGTTCGCTGCAGGCCTTCCGGTTTGAGCGCAGCCGACACGACAACATTTGTGTCGATTACTAGCCGAAGGGAAATCATCGACGCTTAGCTTTGCGAGTCGCCTTGATGATCTGGTCGAGCTGCTTGCCGCCCAAGCGGTGTGTGCCTTTTTGCTTGGACTCCTGTCCGATGATGCGAAGGACCTCGGGCTCAGGAGCCGCAAGGCGCACGTAATCTCTGATGCTGAGTAACACCGCCCGTGGGCTGCCTCGCTTCTCTATGACCAGGGACCGGCCTTCGTCTTCAACCCGGCGAAGGAGTTTGCCGAAGTTTGTTCGTGCGTCTAGGGCAGTAACCACAATCCCACCGTTCATAAACTCTCCAGTTCGATCAATTAAACTGTACAGTTCGTTTCAAATCCCTGTCAACCGACATTCAACAAGGTAGGCTCGGAGGTCACTTACTCTCCAGAGCGGCTACTATTTCCTGCAGGGTGTGGTCCGCAAAAATCCAGTTTTCAAATCAATGTAACATTGTTACATCCCGAGGATCTCGAGACAGGGCTTCGTTTTCTCGCTTGGGAATATTGCTGATTGCAAAGAAGTTCAGTCCGCACGGAATTTTGGCGAACTACAACCCTCTCGTTTGCGCGCTTGAGCAATCGTTGAGGCTAAATCACCGAGTGACGCTGCGAAATCGACTTGAGGAAGGGCGAGCTGCGTGACAATATCGTACTTCGTCAGTCTGACATTGATTTCACCAACCGATTTATCCAGGCTGTGAACAGTCCAAGTTAGCCATATCATGAAAACCACGAAAAACTGAATAACGATTCCGCTTACGACCTTTACCCAACCCGGCGTCTTTGGTGGCTGTACCGCTTCTTCAAGTTTGCCTACCTTCAATTCGAGGGAATGTAGATCCTTCCTAAGATCACCTACCTGAGAAGCTGTGGTTTTTTGGTCGGAATCAATCCGAGAGAGCCATCTGGTGTCAATTTTTTCTTCGGACATAGGGTCACTGTATTCGCCAACGCTTGTCGGCTTGCATCAGGTACGCTTCAGTGTTACGGCGCAACGTAGCCCAGCGCGTGCAACAAACCCGCGCCAGCGGGACTTTTGTTGTCTGCGGAATACTACTCCTACGTACTGCGGGCACACAAACATCGTTAAGGTGATGTTTATCTCGATCACGTCACCGCCCGCGGGCCGGGCACGACAACGGCGACGACCGCGACAATGATCACGACCACGACAGCGAGTACAACTAGGAACGATTACAATTACGACGACGATCACAACACGACAACGATCACAACACGACAACGATCACAACCACGACAATGAGGGTGATTGAGCCGTGAAGGCAGAGGTAGATCTGGAGGTAGAAGTGGCGCTGGACATGAAGGCGGAAGTGAAGGCAGAGGTGAAGGCGGAAGTAGTTGTGGCCGTACCAGTCCTAATCCGCCGCCACTTCTTTTGCTGGCACTCTTTCTCGTACGAGGACATCATGCTTCGTTGCTTTAGCTACAGCCCTGAACTGGTCCAAGCTGAGTCTGACTTTCCCATCAGGCAAAGCAACATACACTTCGAGTTCGCCGCCCATTGCTCGTAAAAGTTTGGCGAGCGTACTCAGGTAAATATCTTGGCCATGCATTACCTTCGAGACGGATGACTGTCTGATGCCCAGGGTTTCAGCCACATGTTCCTGGGTGAGCGAAAGTGCAGCTCTCAATTCATCAAGAGCCATCTCGCCAAGCATGTGCTCCGTCTTAAGGCGTGCTCGCTCTTGCGACTCACGCGACATAGTCCGGTTCACTAAATCTGCAAATTTCCGTGCCATAGCAACCCCCTTCACTTTTCTCCGTCGCGCTCCAAACTTTCTAGGTGCTCATCAAAGAGCCGATCAGCGCGGGGAACATTTTCGTCATACCAGCGGTCGTTACCTGTCTTGTCGCCGCCGATAAGCAAAATCGCACTTCGCCGTGGGTCGAACGCATACAGAATCCGATATGGTCGGCCCCGATGCTGAATCCGCAATTCCCGCATGTGAGAGTGTTTCGACTGAGCGACTCCACTCGAGTACGGAAAGGGAAGTGTCGGACCGCGCTCCTCCAAAAGACCCACGCAAGATCGAATGTCTTCGCGTTCATCCTCATCGAGTGTGTCCCACCAAGCTTCAAACTCAGCGGTGACCTCGATGTCGCAAGCCATCGTGAGTCACTATAGCCTGCATGGAATATAGATGCAAGGGAATATTGAGCGGTTGCAGTTTACGAAAGTACCCGGACGACAGGCGGGGTTTTCGCCGCATTTCGCCGCAAAACCACCCCTTTTATGGGGCTATTTTGAGTGGTTGGCATATGCTAAGTGCTTTGGAATCAGCGGGCCAAGTAGTAGTCTCACGGGTTCAAATCCCGTCGAACAAAATAATAGGATTGCGTCCGCGACGTTTTTTCCAACCAACTCGATCACACGATGAGCGCACGATGGGTGGGGAATGCGAGGGAGTGCTGCGTTCCTTTCTGAAGAACGTCGGTCGATTCGGGCTAATGAATGCCGACCATTGCATCGAAGCGGCGTATGAAATCAACTACTGAGTCGAAGCAGGCGTTCCTCGGAGACAAAACTCCTTGCCTGAAAAGATTGCCGATACCTTTATACGGATCGTTCTCGTTAAAGCCCACCGTCGCAGCGCGTGCCCTTGCTTTGTTGACACTCTGAGGCTTCGACTAGGTGTTGGCCCCAGTACAAGTCAAAAACGCATTGACACACGCTTCTGCTTCGGGCCACTTTCTATGAATCTCAGGCAGACAGAGCTTCTCGAGATCGCGTTCTCGTGAGTCGGAAGCAGAAGGATGGCCGTGGGTTTGCCGAATACGATTCCAATATCTGCAGGCGCGGATGGGGGCGTGTGCCCAGCCTCTCGCAGTTCGTCTTGTACCTGTCGAAAAGAAGTCGGCTTATCATTATCGCTGACTAATAAAAATGCTCGAAGATCATCAAATCTCTTCAACAAGGGAATGCCTGAATCCAGACAGTGACGGAAGCCTGACCTTCCACCAACTCCGCGGCCGTCAGGCCCCGCAGTGTTACATTCCGCTGCGTGACTGACTTGGAATTCCGGCAATCCGTGCTCGTGAATAATCGCTTCCATGAACCTTTATCATCATCTCCCTCGTAGAGGAGCAAGCGGGGTCTTATAAAACTAGCGAGCGCCATGGCTGTCTATCGAATCTCTCCGTTCTTCGTGAGCGCCGAAACCAATTGCTCGCCTTCAAATCTCCGAATTGTGCTAGTGCCAGATGCATCAGATTTTTCCGCTCTCAGCAAGCAAAAGTCGCGAGCGTTGTTTTGGAGGACGGAACGCAGAGCTTGCAAGGATTCTTGGCTGTGCGTAGTCGCAAAGAGTTGCACGTCGTTGAAACGAGCAAAGGCGTAGACCGTTCTCCAGAATGACTCCAATCGGTCGTAATAGATGCCGTTCTCGAACTCATCTACAAGGGCCGTCGCTCCCGTAAACGTTGCGATCCCAAGTAGGATGCTAAGTAGTTTGTTAACCCCGTCAGAAACAAGACCGACTGGAAGTTTCTCGGCACGTCCGATGACGCTGGCGAATACTGAGGGAGGATTGTTCTGGTACTCGATGCTGAGTGACTCTACGAACCGGAACTCAGCACGTATTGCGTCAATGGAGTCCGACGCATCCTTGGCAACACCACGCACTCGCGCCTATACTCTCGGTTCGCTGTAGAACTCGGCGCCGAAGCTCGTGTGGCGCGCAGGTGGACCGCCAATGGTCGTCTTATGTTACCGCCAACCGAATCGTGTCTTCCGCCTCCGCACCCCGCAAGGTTTTACGTGAATACCTGCCTAGGCGCCGCGCGGCCGCCTTAGATCCACCGCCACAATCTAGGATCCGAATCCGGACAGGCCCGAGGCAATCCGGGCAAACTTCTTTATCGACCTGCGGCGTGAGCAGTGGAGGACATATGGCGGACGTTCAGTCTCTCTTGGTAGCAAACGAAAAACTGTCTCAGGAAGTTCTTCGCCCTGGCGCTGACCAGATCGACCAGTCGCGCCATTTCCCGCGGGAAAACATTGCAGCGCTGGGCAAGGCCGGCGTGCTCGGCCTGCTTGTTCCTGCTCAATTTGGCGGTGCCGGCGCGAGCCTTGGAGAAATGTCGCGCGTGCTGGATACACAATCCCAGGCCTGCGCCTCTACCGCGATGGTCACGCTCATGCACTATTGCGCCACAGCCGCGATAGCCGCGAAAGGCGGTGACAGGCTGAAGCAAGAGCTGTTGCCCTCGTTCGCGCGTGCTGGGCATCTCAGTACGCTCGCCTTAAGTGAGTCTGGTTCCGGGGGACACTTCTACGCCCCCGTGAGTGAGGTGCGCCAAAAACGACTGAGTGCAAACAAGAGCTTCGTGACGAGCGCGGGTGAGGCTGACAGCTACGTCGTCTCGGCTCGCAAAACGGGCGCGGCGGGTCCTACGGAATCGAATCTCTACGTCATTTCTAAGGGTACCAGCGGTCTGGCTGCTCAGGGGCGTTTCGAAGGTCTCGGCCTGGCAGGGAACGCCAGTGCTCCGATGACGCTCACCGATGTCTCCATCGATGACGAAACGCGCCTAGGCCCCGAGGGCAGCGGATTTCAATCCATGCTCGAAGTTGTTCTTCCGCACTTTCAGATCGGTGTTGCATCCGTTTCGGTGGGCATCGCTACGGCGGCGTTTCAGACGATTGTAGCGCGTGTCGGGGCCAGAAAATATGAACACGCCGGCGGCGCTGCGCTCGCATCGATTCCGCGCGTCCAGTTCCTTGTGGCCGAGATGGCGCTCGAACTGAACTCGGCTCGAGCTTATCTGGCCGAAACGATCCGCAAAACCCTTGCCGGCGATCCGGCTGCGATGCTGGACGTGCTTGCCGTCAAAGTGCAAGCAGCGGACGCTTGCCTGAATGTCGTTTCGCGTGCCATGACCCTTGGTGGTGGTTGGGCATTCGGACGCCGAGGCGGTCTAGAGCGAAACTTCCGGGACGCCCAGGCGGCTGCTGTGATGGCGCCGTCGAGCGATGTCCTGAAAGATTTCATGGGCAAGGCCTGCCTCGGCTTGCCCTTGTTCTAGCAATCTCTAGAGAATGGAGGAGCCATGCCCGTTACATCTCGCAGTAAGGCGTTGCGTATTGGCGCTGTTGCCTACGATCCCAAAGTCGTGACGATCTGGGAGGGCTTTAAGGATTACTTCGCCGCGTGCGGTGTCGAGATCGACTTCATCCTCTACTCCACATACGACGCTCAGGTCGAAGCGAACCTGTGCGACGCAATCGACGCCGCATGGAATTCGCCGCTCGCCTGGGTGAAGAGCCAGATCGTTAGCCGCGGCGCTTGTCGCGCTATTGCTATGCGCGATTCGGACCGCGACTTGACCACGAAGATCCTTGTACGCTCAAATTCTAGACTGGCGTCGCTCGCCGATCTAAAGGGCAAGACCGTCGCGGTTGGCGCTTCGGATTCGCCGCAGGCGACTCTGATTCCACTCGGAATGATCGCTGACTCAGGCATTGATCCGGGCCGCGACTGTCGCGTCTCCTACAACGAAGTAATGGTTGGCAAGCACGGCGATCACGTCGGGGGCGAACGCGACGCCGCAAAGGCCCTCGCAACGGGCCTTGCTGACGCTGCCTGCATCCTGGATGCCAACTATCCCGTCTTCATCAATGAGGGCACGCTCGATCCCGGGACCACTCGCGTCCTGGCCACGACGCCCCCTTTTGATCACTGCAACTTTACGGTACGCGCCGACCGGCCAGACGCACGGATCCAGCCGTTCATCGATACTTTGCTCGCGATGTCTTTTCAGGATCCGAAGGTCCGCGTCCTTATGGAACTCGAAGGGCTCAAGCAGTGGCTGCCCGCGCGCACAACCGGCTACGCGCAACTCGAAAAAGCGGTGCACAGATTCAATTTTTATGGCTCAGCCGCTTCAACAGCCGGTAATTGAGGACTTCGCTTAGCTGCAGCAATATTCGTCCGCGTTATGGGAGGAAGGTTCGGAGCACACCAGTCGAAGATTCTTGCGTCAGCGACGCCAGGGAGCGAGATAGCAAGATCCAGGTGAGTTGTAGCCGAATCCGTTATGGCCAATTCCACATCCAAACAGCAACTTGATCTCGAAGACCTGTCACTGCACGAAGGAGCCACGGTCCTCTTGCGCCGTACGCTAGCGCAATTGCGCGCGGGCGACTGGTTCGAAGTTCGCGGAGATTCACCCCAACTTGTCGAGCAGCTCGCGGCATGGTGCCGCAAAGAAGGTCATCACTGTGAGCCAAAGCTGGGTGTTGCCGGAGTGTACCGCATAGAATCGGCCGGACTCGCGCCCTCAATCGCCACGTCTCGTATTCAGGTTTCCGAAACAGCCGATCCGGCTTGGGGCGTCGCGCCTCGTGGTGCGCGCGTCGAAAGCGGCGGACCCGACTTCGGCTTCACACTGTGCAAGAAACGCGACGTCTGGGCAAGGGAATTGAATACCATTTACGGTCAGGCAACTGCGAATCAGTGGTCGGTAGGGCGAGACGTTCCGTGGGAAGAGCTCCCCAAGTTGCCAATGGAGGTCGAACACGCGGTTGCTCAAATTATGACATTTCTCACGGAGAATGAGTTTGCGGCTTTATACGTGCCTGCGCGCTTCATTCCTCGCATTCACCCTCATTACCGCGAGGTGGTCGAAGTGCTTGCCATGCAAGTTGTCGACGAAGCGCGGCATGCGGAAGCGTTCACTCGCCGGGCCGAAGCTGGCGACGCAGGACTCGGCACAACCGCCATCAGCGGGCAGCTTTCGCTGAAGACTCTCCTCGAGGAGCCTGACTTCACCACCGCCACGTTCCTTTTGTGCGTCATGGGCGAAGGAACCTTCCTCACTCTCCTGAAGTTCCTCGCCGAACACGCACCCGACTCCGTTACCGCCGCGCTCGTGCTATTGGCGCACCGAGACGAGGCGCGGCACGTGGCATTTGGTACTGAGCACATGCGCTATGTCTTCGAGCGTGAGCCGGAAAAGCGCCTTTCGCTGACCGCCGCCGTCGAGCGCCGCAGCCAGATGCTCGCGTCAATCTCAGGCCTCAGCCCTTACGTCCACGACGCGCTAGTGGTTTACGCTGGGGGAGGCATTTCGATCGAACAAATTCGCAAGGGCGCGCGTTACGTGGCCGAACTTCAGCGCGAGATGGACCGCACGCGCCGGGAACGCTTGAAATTGCTTGGCTTTGAGCCAGCCGCCGCGTCCCACATGTCTGCTTATCACACGAAAAACTTCATGTGAAGCCCTCGAACACGCCTGGGCTCCCTAAGTCCGCTTGGTGAAGTATTATCTGCGTTCGGAGCCCGCCGATTGCGGGCGTGTTCTACTGAGAGTTCAAAGCTCCGATGGTATGAGCCGGCGGAGGCTGAACCATTGTGCAATCTAATTGCGGCGCCGCACCCAGCCCTCGAACCTGGCTTACTCCTCTGCCTTCAAGATCAACTCCATCATGGGTCGCCCAGTCGCATCTAAGATCGTCCCATAATCTTAGACGATTAGCGGCCCGACTTGCTTACAACACTTCAGTTACATGACACTAGATCAGTTTTGGTTTTGGTATAGTCCAATTAGTTGTTATCCCGAACACAGGTGTATGAATCGGACAGAAACCTGAGCTGCTCTCGCCCTACACCGCGGACGGCTCGGATTTCTCGCCGACTGCGCGCTCAGCCTCTGCCGGCTCGAGTTTGATCGCGGTCTTGAATCCACGGATGCCCTCGCCCAGTCCTTTGCCAAGCTCGGGAAGCTTCTTGGGCCCGAAGACCAGTAACGCGAGTCCAGCGATGACCAACAAGTGCATGGGTTGAAATAAACCTTCCAACATTTTAGTTGCCTCCTCGGAATTTCAAAGATCGTTAGTAAGTGCCCCACTTCTCCTCAACAGGTGGAAGAAATGGGGCATTCCAAATGAGTTGCGAGTCGCAGCCAATGCAGGGCAAGATGCTCCGGGCTGACCCTGCTGGCATTACAATTCGCGCTTGGCTTCATCGGCCTCGCCGGCCAGATCGAACAGCACGTCGAGGAATTTCGGAGACTGACCGATGAACAAGCCATCAGCTTGGAACGATTTCACCGCGTCTACGGCGCCGCTGAAAGCCTCGCTGACCGGTCGGACAATGGAAACCGGACCCAGCTTCTTGTCGATGAAGTGCGTGGGTTCAGGCATGATGAGATTAGCCTGGAGGGTATCGCCGTTCAGGGACTCGGGATCGGTTTCTCCCTGGGCGGCGGAAAGATTGGTGAAGATGACGGTGGAGCCGGTTCCCCCCGGTCCGTTGTCGACGTCGGTGAGGGGCAGGGCATTGCCCGCTTTGTCCTGCCAGGTCTGGAAATGCATGACCTCACTAGGACCGATGCTGAGCAGGATGCGGAGCACTTCCAGATTCGTAGCCTTGAGAGCGAGTGTGGGATAGAGGCTGCTGCCACCCTGCTCAATGAAGGCGAAGTGGAAGCCGGCAGTGAAAGCGATAGCCTGCAGATGAGCCGTAATGCTCTGGGTGTTGTCGGCAGAGAGGAAGCTGCCAGCGGTGTCGGCGTTGGATCGGGGAATGGCGGTGTGGCGGCCCTGATTCAAACTGGGTACGGCCTGCACGAATGTTGCGCCGGAATCGAAGTCCGGATTGGTGATGCTGCGGTAACGCGACCAGAAGCTAGTGTCGATGGTGAGGTCGGTGAGGTTCGTGAGGCGGCCGACTTGGCGGGCGCCATCCGCGGTACTACTTGGTAGGGTAGCGAAGTGGCTGAGGTCTACGCCGCGCGCTCCTTTCGACGCTAAGTAATTGTTCAAGAACCGGTGGTGACTGATCTCGTCGTCCGTGTTGTCGTGGATGTACTGCGGCATGTCGCCGTCAAGAATCTGCAGAGCGGCGCTGTAGAGGGAATTCCCTCCGTTGACACCCGACACTTCATTATCTTGAGTGCCGCCGAGCTCCGAGTACTGCTGCCAGAGGTCCTCTTCAACTTGTTCGAGGGCGCTGAGGAAACGCAGAATGGCGATGTCTCCCTTGGTGATGGGCGGGCCGCCCAGGTTTTGACCTTGAGCGAACGCGCCGATCGGACTGCTTAAAAGCGCGGCTCCCATGGTGGCAGCACCGGCCGCAATCGCGCCGTCTTGCAAGAAGGCACGACGATTCGAGCGACGACGCAGCAACCCTTCCGACTGTATTTGTTTCACAACTTCACCTCCACACTTGTGTATCAGTCACCAGCCCGTAGGCAGTGCAGACCGCGTGAGGGGCCCTGCGATGGAGACACATTTCGAGCCCATCGGAAAGTCTGAATTACTGCTGCTGCACGCTCCGTGAAGTGACCGTCGAGTGGACACTAACGAATGGGAGCAACCGGAGTTGTCATCGGAATGCAAAGAGATTGTCGAGCTATGGTCGCGGCGGGGAAGACAGAATGCGCGCGTGTTTGTTAGGGGAAACAGCGACGCAGGCCCACAAAACCAGATGGAATGAATCTCACGTCTTGGCTTTCGCCTTCAAGGCGAGTGTTCAATGCCTTTTCCGTGTTTCCTGGCTCAAAGTTGAATGTAAATACCTGTACTCAGAAGTACATCGAATCGAACGTTAGGAATCGGGCCTAATTTCGCAGTGGTGTTCGTGCATGTGCTGCCCAAATCGCCCGAGGCTGATTGACGAGAGGTATACGGATCGCAGTAGCGCTCGACGTTCGCATCACAGGGGCAACTCCGAACGCACGTGAATTGTTGGGGTCAGGGAGCTCCAGCGCTTCCATTCCGCGAATGAATGGCTGGCAGTCTGGCTGAGGACCCTTCATCGCAACAATAATGCAGTGTTTGACTGCGCGTTTTGGGCAGCTCAGTTGCTTTTTGGGTCTTTAAAAGTGATTTCGATGGTCTCGACAGTTTCAGAGGACGCGGCAGCGAAGCGCCAACCTTTGATGGCGCTTGTGGCGGCATCCACCAGAACGGGATGGCCACCGACTGGGTGCACATTCTTGACATGGCCGTCGGCGGTGATGGTGACCTCGAGGCGAACCTTACCGCTGAGCTCCATGCGACGGGCGATCTCCGGATACGCAGGCATAACTCTGGTCTTTACCTCGCGCTGAGTGCCGTGTTCCTCGCCACGAATGGATCGTGGCTCAAGCAGAAAGAGCGGGGCGGCAAGGACTGCAAAAGAGAGGGCCCGTTTCGACCAAAGAGGGAGCACGTCAAACTCCTGTGAGCAATCATCATCTGCAATCGATTGTGGAATCTTCAACAGTTTTGCTGCGACTTTGGTGACCAAAGTAAGGAGAGCTGGCCGAATCGGAGCGAAAGCGAAGATCTCGAATTACGATCCCCTGTGATCCGCAGAAAGTGCGTTCGATCTCACGCGGCGACCGTCTCCCCCAGCCGATGTTCGTGTCCGTGGAAAAGATCGAATCCCGTTCATGAATCAGGAATCGGTAGGTGTGATCGCTCCGGAGGCTTCTCGAAACTGCTGCAAGGTCCTGGCTGCAGTCGGATGGGCCGTAACATTGCATCGTAGAATGAGGCGACTTCCCAGCCACAGAGATCCTGCAACTCTCGGAGGATGAACTTGTCAAGCGCGAGTACCCGGTGCGGCCTAATCCGCGAGAGGCGCCCGACGCTTTTGCTAACTTCCGACCGGGATACCCTCCTGACCAGTCGCACCGAAGAAAGCGCGAGACTGCCCCCGCAGAGCGAGCGCCATGCAGTCTGATGTTTAAAACTGAAGTTTGAGTGCCACCTGGATCGAGCGAGGCCCGCCGATTTGGTACAGCGGATTCAGACCGCCGCTCTGGCAGGGCCGTCAGTACCGTTGAAATCCAGTAAGTTGCACGTCGTCGTTGCCCTGTCACGGCAGAGGTCGCGGGTTTCCTCGTTCGCATTCCTGAAAAACCAGCGGAACCCTGTGAGGATGGCGAGCGTTGATTCCTGCCTTCATCTCCGCGGCACGGCACTACGGATTACGCTACGGTTTTGTTTCGGCTACCGGAGATTGCCAACGACTTAGAGGTCGTCCGCCTCTTGTAAGTCCTTTAAAATTGTGTATGCGCCGTTCTTTCACAGCGGTAACACGGGTTCAAATCCCGTCGGGGACGCCAAGCCTTTCAATCGGTTGCGCGGATTTCTTGAGAAGTCTGCGGCGCAACGGCGGTACGCCGACCTGCCATCATTGTTCCTGCCGCATGATCGGCCATGCGGTAGAAGACAGTGGCCGCATAATGTGCAGCGCACTGTGCAAATGCCACCCGGAGAGCAGGCATGGCGAGGGATCGAGTCGTGTGAATTACTTCATTAACCTTATGGCTCCGCGAGAGCGGGGCCGTATTCGTGGCGACTGAACTCGCTTGGACCGGCTTCCGGTCAGCCTCAATTGGAACATTATTCTGAAGATGATTTTCGCCGACCGACTCGGCTCAAAATTCGGCGCACCTTCTTCGGCGACATCGATAAACGCGTAGCGACTCTCGAAACCTTCCGGCCTTCTCTCTCCCAGACCTTCGGAATAATAAGTTCGGCAAACTCTTCAGTAATCTGCTGGAAGGTCTTATCTCCGACCGCACCTTGGGACCACGCGCGTAGCGTCGGGCTGACGCGACCGCTCCGCAGCACCTTGTTCTTTAGGATTTCCAGATCTTCCCAGGTGCCGTCGGCGTGATTGCCTTTAGCGAGCGCAGTAGCTTGATCGTAGGACTGCCGCGCCGATTCCGGATCATCAAAAAAGCGGTTGCAGTGGGTGAGTCCCTGCCAGATGTAAGTATCCGCGAGCAGGCGACGGTTCTGAGTTTGCCGCGCCAACTCGATCGCCTCTTGCGCGCAATCCTGCGCCTCATGTGCGTGAATACCGCGCTCGGCGCTTTCGCCGATCTCCTCCTCGACCCGCGCATTTTCGATCATGCAATTCAGCAGCCGGGCCCGAGCCATCAGAATGTGATCGCCCTTCTCTTCGCCCAGGCGAAACGCGATTCTTGCCTCGGAGTCTGCATGTTCGAGATCGCCATTATCCAAATGCAGATAGCCATAGCTGAGATGTACGCTTCCGAGTCCATGATGATTGCGATACTCCTCGTAGATCGCCGCAGCTTCCCGTAGTTCTGTAAGCGCCTCTTCTCTCAACTGTTCGAATCGACCTCGGTGCTGAATCTTCCCACCGTTGGAACTGGCTCGCCCTTTTGTTGCGGCTTTTCGTCGGCGCGCTGCGTCTGCATCGATCTTCCTGCGAAGCTGCAGGGCGATGAGCCGTTTTACATTGGCCAGATTGTTCAGAGAGCGTGCAATGTTGCGATGCCGCGGGTCCCGTTGCCGATACTGATCAATGGCCGCCGTGAAATATTCAATTGCGTGATGGTATCGTCCCTGCCGGCGGGCGATTCGTCCATAAGACGATTGAATATTTCCGAGCGTCAGATAGTCGTCCGTCCCGCTCAGAACCGGCTCCGCCTCGTGCAGAATTTGTAACGCCCTTGCCGTACTCCCCTTCTGAAAGAACAACCAACTTTCGAGAACTCGCATGACAGCGGCCATTGGTTGATGGCCAAGTTCGATTGCGAGATCCCTGCCCTTGATAGCATAGGCAAGCGATTCGTCATACTCACCCTTCATGCGCAAACAGCGGCCCTTCCAGAAATTCGCAATGGCGAGCAACCACTTATCCCCTTCCATTTCATGATGCAAGGAGAGTAAGAAATCGAGATGCTGGACTGCCTCGTCGGTAGCTTCGTCTGCCATTGCGGTCATTCCCTGCGCCAGACGCAAATGTAGATAGTCCTGCAACGGCAATCGCGACCGAATAGGCGCGGGAAAACGAGCGATGACCTGCCTAACGAGCGCAGGACGTTGAAAACCGATGTCCACCCATTGTGCGAGGTAGCCCGCGAAGCGGGCAGCATTCTTTTGTTCAGGATCGAGAGATGTTAATAGACAACTACGCTCCTGGAGCCTGGTCATACCCTGCCCTACGCGGCGGTGGACCAGGTCTTGCTTGAGAAGCGCCAGGAATTCATCCGAAATCTCACAAGCTTCGAGGCTCATGTTGCGACTGGAACGTCGATCCCGTCTTAGTCGATGTAATCATATGCCACTAACGTCAGAAATTCTGTGAAATGCGCGTCGGTCGTCAGCCGGTCGAAAATTGCTGCCGCTTCCTCTCTACGCGCCCCCGCCATCTTCTTTTTCTGCTCGGCGACTAGTGAGCGCACCATTTCCTGCGTGACGGGGCGCCCGTCGTCAGAAATCTTCGCGCCGTGTCGCACCCATTGCCAGACCTGGGCACGCGAGATTTCAGCAGTGGCGGCGTCCTCCATCAAGTTGTAGATCGGAACACAACCATTTCCTCGCAGCCACGATTCCAGGTATTGCAACCCCACGTCGATGTTCCACTTCAGCCCTTCCTCAGTGATCTTGCCATCAGGTACCGCGAGAAGATCCTTGGCCGTGATGCGAACGTCGGGCAAGGAACGGTTGATCTGGTTTGTCTCCTTCATATGCGCGTCGAACACTTCTTTCGCGATCGGTACGAGGCCCGGGTGAGCGACCCAGGTACCATCGTGGCCGGCTGTCACTTCCCGTAGTTTGTCTTGCCGCACTTTGTCCAGGGCACGTTCATTCGCAACAGGATCGCTCTTGATGGGAATCTGTGCCGCCATTCCGCCCATCGCATGAATTCCCCGGCGGTGGCACGTGCGAATCAACAATTCCACGTAGGACTTGAGGAAGTGTTTCTCCATCGTCACCGTGGATCGGTCGGGCAAAACGAAATCGAGACGATTTCGAAATTTCTTGATGAAGCTGAAGATGTAATCCCATCGCCCACAGTTCAATCCTGAAGAGTGCTCGCGAAGTTCCCACAGGATCTCATCCATCTCGAAAGATGCGAGGATGGTCTCGATCAGGACAGTTGCCCGAATCGTCCCCCGCGGAATTCCCAGTTTTTCTTGCGCGAAAACAAAGACGTCATTCCAGAGTCTCGCTTCCAGATGACTTTCCATTTTCGGTAAGTAGAAATAAGGTCCGGTACCTTTGGCGATCAGTTTTTTCGCGTTATGGAAGAAATACAGTCCGAAATCGAAGAGCGATGCGGAGATCGGCACGCCATCCACCAGAAAATGCCGTTCGTGCAAATGCCAGCCGCGCGGACGAACCAGCAAAGTCGCTACCTTGGGGTTCAGTGCGTACTCTTTGCCCTCAGGACTCACAAAGCTGATCGTGCCATTCACGGCGTCACGAAGATTGGCTTGGCCTTCGAGATTGTTCTGCCAGGTCGGCGAGTTGGAGTCCTCGAAGTCCGCCATGAAAACATTCGCGCCGGAATTGAGGGCATTGATGATCATCTTGCGGTCGACGGGACCGGTGATTTCGACGCGACGGTCGAGCAAGTCCTTTGGAATCGGGGCCACCGTCCACTCGGACTCGCGAATCTGTGCCGTCTCCGGAAGGAAGTCCGGCAATTGTCCGGCATCGATTTGCTTCTGCCGGACCTCGCGGCGTGCCAGCAATTCCTGCCGGCGCTTCTCAAAATTGCGGGCCAAAGAATTCAGGAATTCGCGAGCTTCGGGAGTGAGGACTTCAGTCTCGACCGCGGAGAACGGTACAGCGGTAGTTGTCATGCGATTCATAATAAGCGCTCTTTACGACCCAAGTTCGATGCTAGGACGAAGTGGACCAGTTGCACAAAGCGGACGACCCAGTTTGTCGACTTCGCAAATGTGAGATGTACTGCTACTAGCGCCGGAGCACCGGGAGGACATCTCAGAATGCATACACTCACCCAATCCGAACTAGCCAATCATTGGCAAGCCGACCCTCGCTGGAGCGGCATCACCCGTCCCTACAGCAGCAAAGACGTAGTCAAACTACGTGGGTCCATTCACATTGAACATACCCTTGCCCGGCTTGGGGCAGAACGTCTGTGGTGGCTGCTTCATCACGAGGCTTATGTTCCCGCTCTTGGCGCGCTTACCGGCAATCAGGCCGTTCAGCAAGTCCAGGCAGGACTCAAAGCCATTTATCTGAGCGGCTGGCAAGTCGCGGCCGATGCCAACGACGCCGGTCAGACCTATCCCGACCAGAGTCTGTACCCGGCAGATAGTGTCCCGAATGTAGTGCGAAAAATCAACAACGCTCTGATGCGAGCCGATCAACTCCACCATATGGATAGCAAGAACGGCACGCACTGGTTCGCACCAATCGTCGCTGATGCCGAAGCCGGGTTCGGTGGGACGCTGAATGCCTTCGAACTCATGAAGGCTATGATCGAAGCCGGTGCGGCGTGCGTTCACTTCGAAGACCAGCTCTCTTCAGCGAAGAAGTGCGGTCATCTCGGCGGAAAGGTGCTTGTCCCAACCTCCGAAGCCATACAGAAACTGGTCGCGGCCCGACTGGCCGCGGACGTCCTGGGTGTGCCTTCGCTCATCATGGCGCGCACCGACGCCAACAGCGCATTTCTGTTAACCAGCGACATCGATCCCAGGGATCGGGACTTCCTCACGGGTGGCCGAACCTCGGAAGGGTTCTTCCATGTTCGTGGCGGCTTGGAGTCTGCCATCGCCCGAGGTCTGTCCTACGCTCCTTACGCCGATCTCATCTGGTGCGAGACGTCCGAGCCGAATCTTGAAGAAGCGCGGCGGTTTGCCGAGGCGATACACAGCAAGTATCCGAACAAGATGCTCGCGTATAACTGTTCGCCGTCCTTCAACTGGAAGAAGAAACTGGACGACAAAGTCATCGCCAGCTTCCAACGGGAACTCGCCTCCATGGGATATAAGTTTCAGTTCGTAACTCTGGCTGGTTTCCACGCGCTCAACCTCAGCATGTTCGAACTGGCGAGAGGATACAAAGACACCGGGATGACTGCTTACTCTCGCCTGCAAGAGAAGGAATTTGCGCGTGAGGCACAGTATGGATACCAGGCAGTGAAGCATCAGCGCTTCGTGGGAACGGGATACTTCGACGCTGTTACGCAGGTCATCGCGGGTGGAGTGGCTTCCACGACGGCGCTCCACGGATCGACAGAGCAAGAGCAGTTCGCAGACATCAAAGCGCAGGCCCGGCCCAAGCATGGCCCGGATGCGGGCTGTCAACCGATTCTCGGCGACTGTCCTTCTCTCGTGCCCGAAATCATGTCAACGGAGGAGTCCCTCTTGCCCTCTGGGGACTGAAGATCGTTCGCAACTCCCTGTTTCCTTCTCTCGGGAGCGAGCCAAGTTGGTCGCTCCCTTTTTTTTCTCCCTCTGCGCCAGTCTCTACACCCCCCAGAGATAATCTTCCTGTTGTTCTCCATCGTGATCAGCTGCGAAGGGAAGCGGGGGCAGGAGACCTCCCGTTACCTCAGCGCGTGCCGATGGAAATGCTGGGACGCGGGCGAATTCGTGATCATCCAACACTCGATCGCAGTGAGGATCCGTCGGTGAACCCTTCGCTTGAACTGCGCGCGCATTCGCGATCAGCTCGACGATTTGACCATCGTTCACGGACTTGTTCTTATCTGCCAGCACGACAAAGTCCCGATAAACGCGATCGAGTTCTCTTCGGTCTAGTTCGAATCCCAACTGCGTGCACCGCATGGCAAGAGCGTGGCGCCCCGAGTGTTTGCCTAAAACCAGGCTGGTTCCCGGAACTCCCACCGACTCGGGTGTCATGATTTCGTACGTCAGAGCGTTCTTTAGGATTCCATCCTGATGAATGCCAGCTTCGTGGGCGAATGCGTTTCGGCCGACAATCGCCTTATTAGGCTGGACTGGCACCCCCGTAATCTCGCTCAGGAACTGGCTTGCGGGATAAAGCTGTTCGCTCGCCACCATCGTTTCGAAAGCGTACCGATCGGGTCGAACCCTCATCGCCATTACAAATTCTTCAATGGACGTATTCCCCGCTCGCTCGCCAATTCCGTTCACCGTGCACTCAACCTGCCGTGCACCGGCTTCGACGGCCGCCAGGGTATTCGCCGTTGCCAATCCCAAGTCGTTGTGACAATGCGCCGAAATCACCACCTTTTCAGCGCCTCGAACGCGGGCCCGGATCGCCCGGATTAAATCAGCGAACTCCGACGGTACGCTGTATCCGACCGTATCCGGAATGTTGATTGTCGTTGCACCCGCTTCGACGACAGCTTCCAACACCTCGCACAGAAAATCCCGATCCGTTCGAGAAGCGTCTTCGGGAGAGAACTGCACGTCGTCGCACATCGACTTTGCGAGACGCACAGCGTCACGGGCCTGTTCCAGGCACTCGCGGCGCGAAATCTTCAACTTGTGCTCGAGATGAATATCGGAAGTTGCAAGGAAGGTATGAATGCGGGGACGCGCTGCGCCCGCCAAAGCCTGCCACGCTCGCTCGATGTCCTCGCGACGGCAGCGGGCCAAAGCCGCAATGACCGGCCGCCGGGCAGCCTGGGCTACGGCCTGGACCGCCTGGAAATCGCCATCCGACGCAATGGGAAATCCGGCTTCAATGATGTCGACACCGAGGCGATCAATCTGCCTGGCCATGCGCACTTTTTCGGCAGCGGTCATGCTGCAGCCTGGAGACTGCTCTCCATCTCGTAAGGTTGTGTCGAAGACTATTACCCGCTCTCGTGTCGGCAAAATCGCCCCCTTGTATCCGCTATCGCTAGTCGCGCAATCTGGCTTTTGTCGCCAAAACCAAAAGGCCATCACCCGTGATGGATGATGGCCCGATGGAAGAAAAGTAAAGTTGTGATGGCTACATCATCCGCTGAATCCTGTGGGTGCAAGCACCAGGCCAAGAATGGCCACGCTAAGGGCGAGCAGACGCAGTCGCACCTCCCGTCCAATTCGGTTCGCGTTGCTGGCAGCTGGATTCATGCGATGACGAAACTAATCCATTAGCACTTTAGACAATTTCTGAAGCAAGGGTCAACAGGCGAATGAGTGTTAGCAATTCAAAATATTGCTCTACTACATCGATATTTCCGATACGCGAGATTGGTGGGAATCTCCGCATCCTCGTCGCAGCACGTGGCGTTTTGCAACACCTCCGTGGAGCGGATAGGAATGAATAGGCAAATTCGGTGCGGTCCCCTCTCGTTATCGCACGCACGAAAGGACCTCAACGACGGAGGTCGGCGGGATCACAGTGCTTCCGGATCAAGCGGAGTATGATTCGACGCTAAAGGAAGAATCTTGAAGACGTTGAACCCGCTCTACTCGACTCGCTCGATGAGCCGCCGATACGAGGTGTGGTTCCTTCGTTTCGGCCTCGCGGACCACAGCGGCGCCTGGTGGTTGCGCTACCTTCTGATGAATTTAGGCCGTAATGGCTGCGTGCAACAACCGCAAGGCATGCCTGTTCAGATATGGGCGACGTGGTTTCCGCGAGGCGGCACACCCAGAACCTTCATTCAAGGATTTCCTTCTGATAACCTGCGATTGAGTGAGAGATCGCAAAGCCCATTCCATTTGCAGATCGCCGATAACACAATCAACGAAGACTCATGCCGTGGACGAATGCAGGTGGACGGACACACGATTTCATGGGATCTGAATTATCGTTCCACGTTCCACGTTACGTTGAGCACAAAGGGATGGATCGGTTTCTCGCGAACCCCTCATTCGGATGCGGTCTTTTCCGGGAAGATCACGTTCGACGATCGCACTTTTGAAGGATCGCCGCTTGGATTCGGGCTCCAGGGACACAATTGCGGTTACCGGCACCGCAAGTTCTGGGCCTGGACACACGCTTATTTCGATCGGGGTAGCGAGGCGCCTACCACGCTCGAAGCTCTGCAGTATGAAATGCCTTTGGGACTGGTGTTTCGGAAGGCGGTGCTCTGGCATCGTGGAGTTCAGCGTACCTTCAGCCGTCTGAAAGGCGAGGTTCAGAAAAGTCCCGAAGGACTTCGATGGCAATTTGTTTGCGCTGCTCGTGATGGATCGCGACTCGATACAAGGATTTTTGGTGCGGCGCCCGCAACCCACATTCTGTCCTATGTGAAGACCGATTTCTCTGGAACCTTCGATGTTGCGAATAACAGTCTCGCGAGCGCAGTAATTCATCTGCAGATCCCAAGCCTCCCACTGGAGATTTTAGAGACCGGTAGCGGAGCCGTTTTGGAAACAGCTGGACTTTAATTACTCGAGCGATTGCGCCTTCGCCAAACGCTCCGCGACAATGGCGTAGGCGGATGGATTGAACGCCATGCCAATGTGCGTCCCGGGGACTTCAAAGTCGTCTTTTCCGTTGCGGGTCATGCAGTAGCGCCAATCGACAATCCCATCATTCCGAGTGTAGATCGCGGTCTCCGCCACACATTCGGGAAGAGCTCTGTTCAGGGAGTCAATAAAATTGCAGGTGCACCGACCCGTGTAACAGTCGGGCAAGACGCCCTGTCCGTGCTCCTGCAAAATGCGCAGGCGGACCGCCTCAGCCGCGTGCAGGACGGCTTTACTTGTGACCGTGCCGCGAAAGGGCGAAGCCAAGGTGATCACAGAGGCTATGTCGCGTGGGCGCTGGTGAGCCACCGAACGGGCGATGACGCCGCCCAAACTGTGTCCGATCAAGTGGATCTTCCGGCCAGTCTCAGCGCGCGCCCTGGCGATCGTCTCATTCAGATGACGCTGGATCAGGAGATTTGGACAATCCGCATTGATCCCGATTCCCGAGAAATACGGACGATAGCCGATCCGGCCGAGCCACCCATGAAGCTCCATCAAATAGAGGTCGGTCCCGGGGAATCCGGGAATAATGACGACGCCGGACGAGTCCCCGTGTGGAACACCTAACCCGTAGTACACCGGGTTCGCATGCAGGAAAAGAATCTAGGCGGCAAAGAGCGCCTCAGTCCAGGGTGAGATATCCGCTTGAGGGTAAATTCGAGGAGTGTGCCTGCGTGCAGCACGCTTCGGTCGAATCGGAGCCTGTTTGTGTTTGCGCAATGAGTATCCCGGCAAAATCCATGGAGGATTATACCTCGCACGTTTTTGCCTCCTCTATACCACTTCGGTGCACTGGCTACGGGCCAATCTCGGCCAAAAATCCCTGGCTGAGATGCAGCGGCTAACGGGCCTTGGCCGACTTTTTCTTGTTCGACCGTCGCTTAACAACAGAATCCTTCGCTCGTGCCTCAAGCTCCGCCACCCGTTCACGTAATGCCTGGAGTTCGTTTAGGTTGCGTGGGGCGGCCTCGGAGGAAGAAGCTGGGGGCCCTCCCAGGAACTTCTTCATCGTGTCGAGCGGCGACAGTATCGCCGATTGCATATCGCCCAGCCGGGTTTGGACTGCGTCTTGCACCTTTTGATACGCATCGAAGGCAGATTTCAAGTACCACATCACGAACTCTTGCCGCACTTCGTCTGAGGCCACAATCAACTGCCGTAAGAGTTCCAGAGGAAGACCTGTGGGTTTGTCCTTCGCATCCTCAGTAATAATTTGCGTGAGAGTAACCCTGGTCAGATCTTTGCCAGTGCTTGCGTCTAGCACCTGAACCTCTTTGCCCTCGCGAACCAATGCTGCAATGTCATCGAGGTTGACGTATCGGCTGCCCGCCGTGTCATAGAGCCGCCGATTCCCGTATTTTTTGATAACCACCGTTCCCGCACTCATTGGCGATTCCCATTTCGGGCTATGTTGCGCCGCACAATTATCAGCTCCATATTGACATAAAATGGGATGGCAACTACATTTTCCTTGATGCTGCATTGCAGCAATTCTTTTGGCTCCCACATGGAGGTGCCAAATGCCAGTCACCGAAAGGTCCGAATCGTTCCGAACTCATTCAAAAGAATCGTCTTTCGTCTCTCTCCTGACGGGATGGGCGCAACAAGGCGTGCAGAGCTTCTTTGCAACCCAGCGGATCCTTCTGGACCTTGCAATGCGGCAGAACGCAAGCATCATGCACTCAGTCCGGCAGCAACTCTCCGATCCACATCATTCTCCTACCGCGCTCATCGGCGAGGTCGCTGGTGAGGGAGTTACGAACTTCATTGAAGCACAGAAAGTTCTGCTGGAACTCGGGCAGAAACAAAATGAAATTCTGATGACCGGTGTTAAGGAGCGGGTCGGGGATTCGCCCGCGGCCCATGCTATCGCTGACCTTCTGCGCCGCAGCGTCGATACCTTCGTCCAGATGCAACAGGAATTCCTGAAAATCGCAGGCAAACAAACTCACACCTGGCTGGAAGCGGCAAAAGCCGGAAAACCCTATCAGGGTGAGGATCTGGTGGAGATGGCCCGCGACGGGATGGAAAAGTTCATCAGGGCGCAGAAGCAATTCATGGACGTCATCGCGGATGAGACTGCCCGGGCCACCGGCGGCAAGCGCACTGAGACGACGAAGAAGATCAAGAAGACCGATGATTCCACTCTCGCCCGCGAAGCCACCGAGTCTTTTATCGAAGCGCAGAAGAAGTTGGTGGATCTGGCTGGACAGCAGATGAATACCAACGTGCAAGCGGCGGGCAAGGTCATCGATCTGATGAAGCCGTTTCCGTTCCTGCCGCTGGGCGAACTGACGCGCGAGGGCGTCAGGAGTTACGTCGATGCGCAGAGGGAGTTGATGGATGTGATGGTAAAGCCCGCGAACCACAAGCCTACATCCAAGAGTCGTCCACCAGCCAGGCGCAAGAAGGAAAAGGTAAGGGCTGCCGTGGCGTGAGCTTGGAATCGCGCTAGCGGATCAGCAAGCTCATCCGAAGTGCGTCAGGGCCGCCTCGACCGGTGGCATCACCGAGATTCTTTGGATCTCGGTTTGGTTAGGACTTTATTTGCGTGATCAAAGCCTGCGTGCACTCGTTCCACTGAAAAGCTAAAGAGAAGAACGCCGGAACTTGTTCACTCATCAATTCGGCAATTGCAGCCTTTTGTGTAGAAGCGCGCAGTCTCAAATGAACGCGATGGGTAGCCCGCAAGGCGCGGACACAGCGCAAAAGTCGTAGTGCGTGACCCGTGATCTGATCGCATGCGGAGCGAAACCCGTACCAGTGCGCCAGTTGATCAAACATGGTCGGGGTGATTTATTTTTTACAGGCTGTTTCGTTCAGGACTGGAGGTCCGTCAGCCGCGAGACTTTCTCGCGTCTCACTGCCTTACTTCACGTGACCACCTCTTTTCGTGAACTTTCCGATAAGAAACTCCTGAGCCAGGCTGGCGCCGATGCGTTCAGCTGTGCCGATTGCAAAATTGCCGAACACGAGTCCCGGACCGCGATTCGATTGCGGGTAGTACACGTTCGAGAGGGCTGACGACGCTAAATCTCCACCCAGGCTCGAATAGTTCGGCCCCCATCTTCCGTTGTCGCTTCTGGTGATGAAAGGGCTGAACACGGCATGACGAATTCGAGAGCCCGTGGTCCCTGTCCCTTGATAAAAGTAGCGTGGATCCTGGTGTAAGAGTGACGGCAGGATGGCCCCTCCGATCATTATGTCAGTAAAACCATCGGCCGTGGTTGCGCCTACACGTTCTCCGTAGGGTCCCCACCCCTGCCCGTATTTGGGACTATTACCAGCCTGCCTGGCGGCGGAGACAACCAGCACTCCGGCAGCCGTAACCGGGTCGGTCGCGACTTTGAGAGCAAGCCCAAACTTCATTTTCGCGGTCAGCGGTGCTGGATCCTTCTCGTAGGAGACGTAGTAATTCGGTATCACGCCGAAAACGCGCTGTTTCTCTTCGTTCTTGATTTGCTCGGATGCAACCTCGACCGGGTCGTAATGAACATCGACAGTGGTGTGCTCGACTTCAATCGTAAGCCGGATCCCTGTCACAATTTTGAACTGTCCCGGCTCAAGGGTGATGGTGGGAGATGTCCAGTCTGCGAACTGGCTCGCACTGATACTGATCTGATAGGGGATACCTGGCTTGACATCATGGAATTCGAACGAGCCGTTTTCCGGCGTTACGACCGTTTGGCCATCTTGTTTGGGATTCTTAAGCACAACCGTCGCACCGGGAACCGTATCGCCATTGAGGTCGGTGACGGTGCCTATGACGGTTGCCGTCTTCGTCTCTGTGGCCTGCACACTCTGTGCCTGCAGAGTTGTGGAGCGAGCGAACACGATGGCCACTACAGCCGCGTAAAGTAAGTGTATGCGAAAGAAACTAGACATAGCCTTTGCCCCTTCCGCCTGCGAGAAAGGCAAGGCAGCTGCCAAAGTTCAGACGCTGTAACTCACTGAATTTTCGACCAGGAAATTGAGGGTGTCATGTGAATGTCATTGGGAGTGTCGATACTGTCGAAAATGTGGATCGACAGAGGCGGCTGGCGAGAGCTGGAAAACATCTCCACTTCGCCAGCCAAATCAGTTAGAAGTGAAAGACGATACCGGCGGAAGGCTGTGCAACATGAGTGATCGTGTTTGTGTTCGGACTGCGAAGGCCTAAGTCCGGTGTACTGTAGACAAGTCCGCGGTACTCTGCTCGCAAGGAGAGATGACGCACAATGGGAAAGTCGGCGCCACCGCCGTAAACGAACACTCCGGTTGCCTGGCGCTGGGCACCCACGACCGTGCCGAAGCTGTTGTGGGTCGGATCAAACACCAACGCTCCTCCTTCTGCCAGTACATAGGGGCTGATCCGAAGATTGCGCGGGGTCGGCAAGCTGACCACGAGTCCACCGGTGGCCTGGTGAACATTGGACTGGATGCGAGAGACGCTTGCGGGTGCAAAGAATTGCTGGGTATTGCGGTCGTAACCATACACGGTCTCCGCTGCAAACCAGCGATTGAAGTGGTAACGGTAACCAACAAGAAAGCCGCCGGTCTCGCTACTACGCTGTAAATTGCCGTTACCGGTCGCATCTTTTGTAAAGAAGCCCGTGCCCTGGAGACTGATCTCTGACCGATTCTCCTGCCCTGCTGCAAATGTAGCCAGCAACGCGATACCAAGTGCGATAAGGAATTTTGGTCGCATGATTTTCCCTCCCCGATTTCCTGTTTTCGCAGCCTTGCGTTATTTGCGACTATGAAGTTACCGACGGAGTTGCACCGCCCGTGCCAACATGCCCGACCGGGCCGAGTCGCCCCGAAACGGTTAGTGCATGAACAGTTTTTGGCCAGTGAGGATTCCCTGGAGGGTAGAACTGTCGCCGCGTCTCGACAGATTTCCGGCAACTGACGACGGTTCACGACACTTTAATCGCATCCTTTGGCACCTGGCGTCATCTCATGGAGAAAACGGGGTATTGAATCAGCTCAAGCTGAACGGCTCGTGCCGCGGTACGTGGGTGTCGAGGAGGCCAAGAGACTGGTGGCAATGAGGGCGATCATTCCGACAAGAGGCATCGACGCATCCAGGTATGAGCGACTTTTGCGAGCGGCGACCATGATTGCCGCGTGCATAGACTGCGATGCTGCGACCGACCGCCTGATCCGTGAACTGCACGAGATCGTTCCGTTTGACTACCTCGAGGTTGTGTCTCTCAAGAACGCGACCAATGAAGTGGCTTGGCGGTTTACAGATATAGGCGGTATTCGGCAGAGTCGTGGTCCGATGGAGCCGTCCGTCTTATCTAGCGGCCCGCTTCGCTTTGTGCATGAACACCAAGAAGCACTGGTGGTAAACGATTGGGAAAGGGAAGTTGATTTTCCGGACCATGCCAGGACGATGGCCAATCTCGGTATCGTGTCTGGCTGCATCCTTCCTTTACGAAGAGGCGAGCGGCGCACTGGTGTGCTTAGTTTTGGAAGCTCAGAAGCGGGCGCTTACTTGGAAGAGGTTTCGTTCCTTTCTCTAGTAGCCGATCAAATGGCGTTGGCTATCGATGCTGCAGTGAATTTTTATGTTTCACAGCGAGCCGAGGACCGACTACAACTAATCCTGGATCTTACGAATCATCTAGTCGCAAACCTGAACTTCACGGAGTTGCTGCGCATCACATCGGCCAATATCAGAAACGTGATGCACTGCGATGCGGCGGCCATCATGCTGCCAGAATCGGACGGCAATTCCTTGCGCGTGCATGCCCTCGATTTTCCGGACAGCCACGGGATTTTCGTCGAGGGGCATGTGGTCCCGATCGCCGACACGATGCCTGGCGATGCGTTCCGAACCGGAAGTCCGATGATTATCAATCAACTCGATGCGGCAGAGTTGCCCCCGGATATGTACGACAAGGCAAAGGCGGAAGGACTCAACTCCTTTTGCGATGTGCCCTTAATCAGCCGGCATCGGATTCTTGGAATTCTGGCAGTCGCTCGTCACGAAGAAAATACATTCGACCGCGAAGAGGTCGCTTTCCTGGCCCAGGTGGCGAACCAGATCGCAATCGCGGTCGAGAATGCGCTTGCGTACGGAGAAATCGCCGAACTTAAAGACAAGCTGGCGCAGGAGAAGGTCTACCTCGAAGACGAGATCCGCGGCGACCTGGATTTCGAAGGAATCGTGGGGCAAAGTTCGGCTTTACGACATGTGTTGCAACTCGTAGAAACAGTTGCCCCCAGCGATTCCACCGTGCTGCTCTTGGGCGAGACGGGCACCGGAAAGGAACTAATTGCCCGCGCCATTCATGAACGGAGTCGCCGCAAGGATCGCACGTTCGTCAAGATGAATTGTGCTGCCATTCCCACCGGGCTTTTGGAGAGTGAACTATTCGGTCACGAACGAGGAGCCTTCACCGGCGCGATCACCCAGAAGGTCGGCCGTCTGGAACTCGCGGATCAGGGTACGTTGTTTCTGGATGAGGTCGGAGATATTCCGATTGAGATCCAGCCAAAGCTGTTGCGAGCGTTACAGGAGAGAGAGTTTGAGCGTCTCGGCAGCACGCGAACCAAGAAGGTTGATTTACGACTGGTGGCGGCCACCAACCGCAATCTGGAGAAGATGATTGAAGCACGAGAATTTCGGGAGGATCTGTTCTATCGTTTGAATGTTTTTCCGATTCGTATTCCACCGCTCAGAGAACGTCCCGAGGACATTCCGCTGCTTGTGCGCTACTTTGCCCAGAAATACGCGCGCAGAATGGAAAAACGGATTGAATCCATTCCTACCGCCACGATGAAGAAACTTTCCAGATGGCACTGGCCGGGAAACATCCGCGAGCTCGAGAATTTCATCGAGCGCTCGGTCATCCTCAGCCAGGGTCCTGCCTTGCAAGTGCCCGTCGGGGAACTCACGAATCACGCGAAGATTGCTCCAGTGGTTACACCAACGGACTCCGCGCAACGGGACCAGATCATTGAGGTATTACGGCAGACAGGCGGCCGGGTTGCCGGCCCGAAAGGTGCAGCTGCGCGCTTAGACATCAAGCGCACGACTCTGATCTCACGCATGAAGAAGCACGGTATCGATGCTCGGCGAGTCTCGTGACTCGCTCGAAGACCACACGTCCTTGGGAAGAAAACTGCTTTCAGGACATTCCTCGTTTTATGACATTCCTAGTTTCCTGTCGCTACTTGTCGACACGTGACGAATCGCTCTTCGACACTTTCCGACACTCGCCTTTCCTCAGACGACGGGCTCAATTTGGTTTCAATCGCTTGTAATCGCGCTGAATGAGTTTCTCTTTGGTAGATCACTTGCGCTATCAGCAGCCGCCCAGCGCTTCTGACGGTCGGCGCTCGGCAAGTCCAAGCCACCCATTTGTTTCAAAGAAGAGTGCCACATCTCCGTCCATCAGATCGTGCGCAAGCTTCATCTCGTCCGAGGCTTTTTTCAGGTATTCTCTGGCATCGCTGATTTTTGTGCGAGCAAGCGCGACGCCCGCTTGATGTATCAGCGCGAGCGTAAGGCCCGTGTGGTCGCCGATTTGCTGGCGCAGGTGAAAAGCCTTCGACCACAGGGGTACCGCGACTTCAAGCTCTCCAAGATCGGTGTAGTATCCGGCGTAGTTTTCCATCGCCGCGGCGTATTCTTCAAGGTGCTCCGGATCGCCCTCAAGGAGCACTGCGCGCTCGTAAGCGATATGAGCGTCAATCAGGCTTCCTTCTCCCTGATAAGCGACACCGAGGATGATGTAAGCGCGGCCAAGTTCAGCTCCGGCGAGCTGCCCAGAGTCAATGGCAAGCTTGCCCATTTTGGCGGCGGGTCCGAAATTTCCCTGATTTTCGAGGGTTAAGGGCATCGCGCAGAACGTGGTGCAGATTCGCTTGTGCCCAAAGCGCCATGTGTAGCAGCGACACAGCCAGGAGGGTCCAATGAAGGCGTCTCATGCCGGTACTCTGGCCTTGAGACGATAGTCAATCCACGGGAAGTCCGATAAGCCTGACATTCTTGCCGGAGGGTCGAGGTTTGTGCAGGGAACTGACCCGATTCGCAGGGCGATCGGCCCCCAATCGGAAGTTCATTTCGGCTGGGTAACGCTCGCTAGCCTCTCCGCATCACAAATGAACATTATCAGTGCCCCCTGAGAAAATTTGATGGAACCCTTTGGCTCGTCGGAGCGAAGACAGTCTGAAGTCTGACACGTCCAATCCTCACGACCCGGGTAACAATGACGGACAGAGTCGAAAGCCGATCTGACGCCGAGCTTCTCAAGCTCTCTATGGCAGGAGACGAGAGCGCATTTCTTCCGCTCTATGAGCGATTGAAGGCGCCCCTATTCCGCTACGCGTTTTATATGACGGGCTCGCAGGCCAGCGCCGAAGAAGTGGTGCAGGACGTTTTCATCTCACTTCTGAAGAATGGAAATCGTTATCAGCCAGCCCAAGGCGATCTGTCCGGTTTTGTTTTTGGGATCGCTCGCAACCTGATTCGTCGCATCAGGAAACGTGAAAGCGTGACAGAGGCGCTTCCAGGGAACGAAGCGCTGGAGCGAAAATCTCGCCTCCGACCGGGAGCGGAAGATCTGTCGGCCCAGGTCATTCGCGACCAAGGCGTCGAAAGGGTGCGGACGGCGATTGCATCGCTGCCGGACCATTACCGTCAGGTGATCATACTGTGCGATCTTTGTGAGCTCACCTACGCCGAGTCCGCCTCACGCTTGCACTGTGCCGTGGGCACGATTCGTTCACGTTTAAATCGAGCACACGCAATGCTCGCGCAGAAACTGAAGCAAACGAAAAAACCTCAGCCCGAGCTGCGAGCCTCGGGCACGGAGGAATGCCTCATATGACTTGCAAAGAAATCCGCGCGCATTTCCAGGGCGATCACTTCGCCGCAATCAACCCCTTATGCAAATCTGCAGCATTCTTGGAACACGTCGTCAAATGCGGAGAGTGTAGTCGTTTGATTGAAGAACAGACGGAACTCGCGACGTGTTTGCTTCTGTTGCGCGAGGGTGCTCCAGCGATGCCCGCTTCGCTTGATACCTCAGTCCTTGTTAATTACCGCAGCTATATCTCACAACGGCCGCGATCGACTACTGCTCTCCCAGGTGCAAGCCGGACCGGCCTGCTCGGAGCATTCCGATGGGCTGCAGCTGTTGCTTTTGCAGTTGTTGCCGCTGGTGCGGTTTTGCTGTTTATTTCCGCCCAGCGCAGTAGTGTGGACCGGGTATCAACTAAGGGGCGGTCGGTTATGGCTCCACTCCCACTTGCCCGTGCGAACAGTCAATCGGCAGCGCTGGAGCCTGTTCGCAAGAAGCCGAACTCGATCGTGAAGTCAGCCAAACATGCGACCCCCACGATCCCAGTCGCTCTACCCGAAAACTGGTCTTCGTCGGGGTTCCAAGCACTGATGTACTGCGATCAGCTTAGTTGCCCTGGGGCCATGGACGTCATACGGGTGCAGTTGCCCTCGGCGGCTGTGGCCTTTGGTCCAACATCATCGAAGGCTAGCGACTTTGTGTACGCAGACGTTCTGGTGGGACCGGATGGGATCGCTCGTGGCATTCGGGTAGTCGAATAAGAATTCCAGAGTTGTGAGGGCGTCAAGATGTATTCGAGAATGCTGTTTGGGTTCGTTTTCACATCCATTCTGGCGGGAACCCCGGCATTTGCCCAGGCTCCCGTCGCAGGAGCAATCGGACTAACCGGCGGTGGTGCAAAGGCCGGCATGGTCACAATGCGTGTCGACGACACGGATGTTGAGCCCGCAAAGGGAGCGCCCTTTTGCGCCACGGTCACGACCGAACATAATCAGGCTTTTGCCGACGGTAACCGGATTCATACCACCGACAGCTCCAGTGTCTGTCGCGATGGCGAAGGCCGCACCCGTCGCGAGGCCAGTTTGAATCTGCTCGGTGCTGGTGCCCAAAACCCCGCACCCAAGTTGGTCACCATTGTGGATACGGTGGCGGGTTATCGCTACATGCTCGACAGCGAGAACAAGACTGCTCACAAGTTTCCGATCGGATCCAACGCCAAGGGTGTGAGCACGAACGGGCCTTCGGCCGCACTTCCCGACAAGGGTGAGCGGGTGATGTTCTATCAGCGTGTAGGCACGGCTGGCCCGAATATGGCCGTGGGGGGCAATGTGATGTTCAGGAGCACGGGACGCCTGCCGGACGAACCCGCTCCGGCCACGGAAAATCTCGGCGATCAAACGATCGAAGGCATTCACGCCACTGGCACCCGAATGACGACCACCATCCCCGCAGGGCAAATGGGGAATGAACAGCCAATACTTGTCACCTCAGAACGTTGGTACTCTTCGGAGCTAAAGGCTACCGTGATGACGAAGCACACGGATCCATGGGCCGGCGAACTAAAAACGCAGTTTACGAACGTCAGTGCGTCAGAGCCAGACTCGTCACTGTTCCGAGTGCCGAGTGACTACAAGATTGTCGACGAAAAAGCGGGTCCGTTTGTTCTCCAGAAGCAGATGCTGGCACCGCCTCCGCCGCCCCAATGATTCCCGCGCAGCCACATTGTGAGGCAAGATGCGAGATGATCACTCCGCGTCCAACCTATCGCTCATGGGAGAAATTGTGAGTGCGTTGACAATTCCTTCGAGTGGGAAGAGGGTCGAAACTGTGAGCCCTCCCCCTTCTTATTTCGTGGCGGCATCAGCGAACGATGCAAGCGCGATTATCTCGAAATGGGGAGGCTGTGCTATATAGCTCTCGCCGCATAACATGTGCATTTTATCAATAATCAGTAAATTATTGCCCTTAACCGCTATATAGGTCTATACTCCCTGCGCTCGCGATTTTCCCTCCGAGGTTCTGCTTATGCCGCAACACTCCCTCGTCTCCCTTCGCCGAAACTTGCTACTTATCGTTATGATCAGCGCTGTCGCCCTGCTTGCCCGCACCACTGCGCTTGCCGAGGATGGCAGCCGGAAGGTAGTAGGCGGCTACTTCGAGGAATGGAGCATCTACTTCGCGAATTTCAACATCGCCAACCTTCAGAGCAATGGTGTGGCTGACCGGCTCACACACCTTACTTACGCCTTTGGCGGCGTTTCAAGTACGGGCTGCTTCATCGCGGACGCTTGGGCCGATTATCAGAGCCCCTATCTGCCCACGATTACCGGCCCATATACGGGACCACTCTATGGCAACTTCGCTGCTCTGCAACAGCTCAAGCAGCTTCATCCCAATCTCAAGGTGGTGGTCTCGCTGAATGGCGCGGCTAATTTCTCCACGGCGGCCAGTACGGCAGCTGGGCGCAAGGCCTTCGTCGCGTCCTGTATCGATCTCTTTATTGATGGAAATGTGGCACCAGGAATTTCTGCTGCTGGGGTCTTCGACGGCATCGACATCGACTGGGAATTTCCTGCCGCGGCCGACACTCAGAACGCCACGCTACTCATGCGTGAGTTTCGCGGCCAACTCGATGCTCTCGGTTCTACCAACCACCGCCACTATCTGCTCACCATGTTTGGGCCGGCAGGGCAGCAGAATTTCTCAAACATCGAATTAGGCAAGGTCGCCCGTGTCCTCGATTACTACAACGTGCAAGGCTACGACTTTCATGGCACATGGGAGACATCGACCAACCATGCCTCCCCGTTGTTCGATGACAAACAGGATCCTGCTGCATCCGAAAACTTCAACATCAACTACACTATTGCTTCGTACCTCAAAGCTGGAGTTCCAGCCCGCAAGCTCGTTCTCGGCATCCCCCTCTATGGACGCGGCTGGACCGGCGTGCCCAATACCCACCATGGCCTTTATCAGACATCGACCGCCCCGGCGCCCTTTGCACCTTCAGACTTCCTGCAG
>Ga0210396_10001040_pt1 | contig 31570 bp, 22 predicted proteins | sample IncBWH17OmetaG_FD_155466 | JGI IMG/M metagenome (GOLD analysis project Ga0210396, IMG submission 155466) | Forest soil microbial communities from Barre Woods Harvard Forest LTER site, Petersham, Massachusetts, United States - Inc-BW-H-17-O ...
CATGGCCAGCCATAGTGGCGAATCGGCGGAAGTGATTCGCGCGCGTTTGACAAAGCAGGGCACGCTCGATAGGATGAAAGCTAAGCTGCGCAGCGATAAAACGCTGGACTGGCTGGCGCAGAACGCCAAGGTCAAGACCGTGGCAGCAGCGATTGCCGCAACCGATTCAAAGTGAAACATTCCGGCAGTTCGACCACCCAAAATGAAAAATTTCGAAGAACCAGAGTATCGCGGCACAACACTTGTACCGATGGTGGTCGAACAGACCAGCCGAGGCGAGCGGGCGTACGACATTTATTCGCGGCTGCTCAAGGAACACATCATTTTTATCGGGACGCCGATTGACGATCACGTCGCCAACCTGGCTACGGCGCAAATGCTTTTCTTGCAAGCGGAAGATCCGGAGAAAGACATTCAGCTGTACATCAACTCGCCGGGCGGCTCAATTACCGCGGGATTTGCCATCTACGACACCATGCAATTTGTGAAACCGGACGTGGTGACCACGTGCGTTGGCCAGGCGGCGTCCATTGCGGCGGTGCTTTTGGTGGGCGGCGCACCGAAAAAGCGTTTTGCGCTGCCCAATGCGCGCATCTTGATCCACCAACCGTGGATGTCCGGGCTCGGCGGCCAGGCCACCGACATTGATCTACACGCCAAGGAAATCCTGCGGATGCGCTCGACGATCAATCAGCTGCTGGCGAAGCACAGCGGCCAGCCTGTGGATAAAATCGAGAAAGACGTGGAGCGCGACTACATCATGAATCCCGAGCAGGCCAAGGAATACGGGATGATTGACGAAATTATTTATAAACATCGCTAGTTTTCCGCGCCGCAGAGTGCTTTACTAATCGAAGCCGGGGAAGAAGGCCAGTTCCAAAAAGTTAGTAACTGTTGGAGATTCTCTTTTGCTCCGGGGAGTAATCGGCCTAGAATAGTGGATAGGGACTCCGTCCAAGCTCAGCGGAGACGAGGCCTTCACACCAGTGAAAAAATTCAACCCAGACGAACCCTTGCGCTGCTCCTTCTGCCATAAGACACAGGAGCAAGTCGAGAAATTGATCAGTTCGCCCTCGGATTATCCGCGCGCGTACATCTGCAATGAATGCGTGGGCGTCTGCCAGACGATTCTGGAGGATGAGAAGCGCGAGCAGGCCGCCGCGCCGACGAAGCGGCTACCGCGTCCGCCGGAGATCAAGCAATTCCTGGATGGGTACGTCATTGGGCAGGACCGCACGAAGAAAAAACTCGCGGTCGCGGTGTACAACCATTACAAGCGGATTTTCCTGAACAAGCAGCCGGGCGACATCGAGCTGAGCAAGTCGAATATTTTGCTGATTGGGCCCACCGGCACGGGCAAGACGCTTTTGGCGCAGACGCTTTCGCGCATGCTGGATGTGCCGTTCGCGATTGTGGATGCCACGACGCTTACCGAAGCGGGTTACGTGGGCGAGGACGTTGAAAATATTATTTTGAAGCTGCTGCAAGCCGCCGATGGCGACGTGCAGAAGGCGCAGCAAGGCATCATTTATATAGATGAGATTGACAAGATCGCGAAGAAGGACGAGAACCCGTCGATCACGCGCGACGTTTCCGGCGAAGGCGTGCAGCAGGCGCTGTTGAAGATACTCGAAGGCACGGTCGCGAATGTGCCTCCACAGGGCGGGCGCAAGCATCCGCACCAGGAATTTACGCCGGTAGATACGACGAACATTTTGTTCCTGTGTGGCGGAGCGTTTGTCGGGCTGGAGAAGATTATCGAGAAGCGCGCGGGGCGGCGGTCGCTGGGTTTCCATACGGATTCCGCGCCCACGACGCCGCAGAAGCGCAACACGGAACTGCTCGAGCAGGTGCAGCCCGGCGACCTGATCCGCTATGGGTTGATTCCGGAATTTGTGGGGCGCTTGCCCGTTGCCGGAGTGATGAACGACCTGGATAAAAGCGCGCTGGTGAAGATTTTGACGGAGCCAAAGAACGCTTTGCTGAAGCAGTACCAGCGGCTGTTCGAATTCGAAAACGTGCGGCTGCGGTTCACGGACGAGGCGCTGGAGACGGTCGCGGAGTTGGCGCTTCAGCGCAAAGTGGGCGCGCGCGGCTTGCGAATGATCCTCGAAGACCTCATGCTGGAGTTGATGTACCACCTTCCCATGCAGCGGAAGGTGCGGGAATTTGTGGTCACCGCGGACATGGTCCGCACGCGCGAAATTAATTGGAGTTTGCTCGAGAAGGCTGGCTAAAGCGCTCGAGCCTTGATCTTGACCGTGCGGTTTGATTTGGGGCGCACGGGTGGAGCCCAGGGGCTTTCATGTTCACTCGCGAAAAACAGGAATTGAAGCGCGTGCCGATGATGCCGGTGCGCGATATGGTTATCTTTCCGCAGCAGATGACTCCGTTCATCGTCGGGCGCGAAGCCAGCGTGCGCGCGCTGGAAGAGGCGCTGGCGGGCGATAAGAAGATTTTTCTTTCCACGCAACACGATGCTTCGGTGGATGATCCCAAACCGGAAGAGATCTACGCGGTGGGAACTCTCGCCAACATTGTTCAGAGCGTGAAGCTTCCCGACGGCAACATCAAGGTTCTCGTGGAAGGCGTGGAGCGTGCACGGGCCATCTCGATTGCGGCGGAAGAGGGTTTCTTCCGGGCAACGGTGCGGCTGCTTTCCGCGCGGGTGGAGCCGTCTCCGGCGGTCGAGCAGACGGTGCAAAAGATTACCGGCCTGTACGAGCAGTTCATCAAGCTTTCGCAGAGCCTGAATTACGACACGATGATTGCAGCTGCGCGCGTGGATGATCCCGCGCGGCTGTCGGATACGATTGCGGCCAATCTTCAACTGCCGGTGGATGAGAAACAGGATTTGCTGGAGACGGTGGATCCGGTCGAGCGGCTGAACCGCATCGGCGACATCCTGGAGATTGAACTCGAAAAGCTGAACGTCGACCGCAACATCAATACGCGCGTGAAGCGGCAGATGGAGCGCGCGCAAAAAGAGTACTACCTCAACGAGAAGCTCAAGGCTATTCAGAAAGAGCTGGGGCGCGGCGAGAAGAACGAAATTGATGAGCTGAAGAAGAAGATTGATACCGCAGGAATGTCCAAAGAAGTTCATGAAAAGGCAATTCAGGAGCTGAAGCGGCTGGAACTGATGCCACCGATGTCGGCGGAGTCTACCGTTAGCCGCAACTATCTGGATTGGCTGCTGGCAGTGCCGTGGAAAAAGAAATCGAAGGAAATCCGCGACATCAAGGCGGCGGAGAAAATTCTTAACGAAGAGCACTACGGCCTGGATAAGGTGAAGGAACGCATCCTGGAATTCCTGGCGGTGCGCCAACTGGTCAAGAATCCGAAGGGTTCGATACTTTGTTTCGTCGGACCTCCAGGTGTTGGTAAAACTTCGCTGGCGATGTCCATCGGGCATGCCACGGGACGCAAGTTCGTGCGCGTTTCGCTTGGCGGGGTGCGCGATGAAGCGGAGATTCGCGGGCACCGGCGGACGTATATCGGAGCGCTGCCCGGCCAGATTATCCAGATGATGAAAAAGGCCGGCACGGTGAATCCGATTTTCGTTTTGGATGAAGTGGACAAGATGTCCACGGACTTCCGGGGCGATCCTTCAGCCGCATTGATGGAAGTGCTCGATCCGGAGCTCAATCACTCGTTTTCCGATCACTACCTGGACGTGGAATACGATCTTTCGAAGGTGATGTTCGTTTGCACTGCCAACGTCCTGCATACCATTCCCCAGCCGCTTCAGGACCGCATGGAAATCCTGCGCCTGCCCGGTTATACGGAGCAGGAAAAGCTGGAGATTGCCAAGCGATTCCTGGTGAAGCGCGCGCAGGAAGCTACCGGGCTGACGGACAAAAACCTGACTTTCACGGACGAGGGGCTTCTTCACATCATTCGCCATTACACACACGAAGCTGGGGTTCGCAGCCTGGAACGCGAAATTCAGAACATAGCGCGCAAGATGGCGCGCAAAGTGGTTACCGATGGCGCGACGTCCACCGTGGAGATCACGCCGGGCAATGCGAACGATTTCCTCGGTGTGCTGAAGTACCGCGAATTCTGGCTGGAGAAGCACAACGAAATTGGCCTGACCACCGGGCTGGCGTGGACGGAAGTTGGGGGCTCGGTGCTTTCCACGGAAGCCACGTTGATGGAAGGCAAGGGGCGACTGACGCTCACTGGAAAACTCGGCGATGTGATGCAGGAGTCCGCGCAGGCGGCGATGAGTTACGTGCGATCACGTTCGAATCTGCTTGGACTGCCGAAGGATTTTTACCGCAACATTGATATTCACGTGCATGTGCCCGAGGGCGCGATTCCCAAGGACGGACCATCCGCGGGCATCACGATTTGCACCTCGATCGTCAGCGCGCTGACACGAAACGCGGTGCGGCGAGACGTCACGATGACCGGCGAAATCACGCTGCGCGGAAAAGTGCTGCCCATTGGCGGCGTCAAAGAGAAACTCCTAGCGGCGCACCGAATGGGCTTGCGTACGGTACTGCTTCCGAAGGACAATGAGAAGGACCTAGCGGAAATCCCGCAGGAGATCCTTTCCGGTCTCACGATCCACTTTGTCGAGACTATGGATGAAGTGCTGCAGATTGCGCTGGAGCGGCCGACTGTGCCGCTTGAGCCTCCCGCGGTTGCGCCCGTTGCTGAAGGATTCGTGCCCGGCGCCGAGAAAGACAAGAGTTTGACAAACTGAGCAGCGTTGTTTTGGGCCGGCCTCGCCCCGCGGGGTAGCCCCGACAGAGCCGAAGTTGCGCTTGTCGTGGTTGCAGGCTCGTTGTTGCATGGCGCTGCCGCCAGTTGCAGGTTGACTTCGACCGTGTCGGGGTCACGCTTGAGAATGTCTGGTTTGCCCCATCCTGGCAGGTAATTATTCATCGGCCAGTTCGGTGCACCACCTCAAATACAATCCGGAATTTCGTTGGCCGTTTCGCGGCCGCGCAAGACAGGGTCAATTTTCACATCAAAGCTAAGGATATATGCCAAAAGAAACAAACGTTGAAGGAAGCAATCAGATGAGTATCAGCCTCGCGGAGCTGAAAGAAAAGAACATCACGGACCTCGCGCGGATCGCCAAGGAACTGAACATCCCCGGCGCCAGCGGGATGCGCAAGCAGGAGTTGATCTTCCAGATCCTCCGCGCGCAGACGGAGAAGAACGGGTTGATCTTTTCCGAGGGCGTGCTGGAGTGCTTGCCGGACGGCTTCGGATTTTTGCGCGCGCCGGAATACAACTACCTGCCGGGGCCGGACGATATCTATGTCTCGCCGTCGCAAATCCGCAAGTTCGACCTGCGCACAGGCGACACGGTTTCCGGGCAAGTGCGGCCGCCGAAGGATGGCGAGCGGTATTTCGCGCTGATCAAAGTGGAAGCGGTCAATTTTGAGGATCCGGAGGTTGCGCGGAACAAGATTTTCTTCGATAACCTGACGCCGCTTTATCCGCAGGGCCGGTTGAAGATGGAAACAACGAAAGAGAACATGACGGGGCGCGTGCTGGATCTGCTCTGTCCCGTGGGCAAGGGGCAGCGCGGGTTGATCGTGGCGCCGCCACGCACCGGTAAGACCATGATGCTGCAGTCCATCGCGAATTCGGTGACGGTGAATCATCCGGAAGTGGCGCTGATTGTTCTGCTGATTGACGAGCGGCCGGAAGAAGTGACGGACATGCAGCGCACGGTGAAGGGCGAAGTGATCAGCTCGACGTTTGACGAGGCGCCGCAGCGGCATATTCAAGTGGCGGAAATGGTTTTGGAAAAGGCCAAGCGGCTGGTGGAACACAAGCGCGACGTGGTGGTGCTGCTGGATTCCGTGACGCGTCTGGCGCGCGCTTATAACGCGGTTACGCCGCCATCCGGCAAAGTGCTCTCCGGCGGTATTGATGCGAATGCGTTGCAGCGCCCACGGCGTTTCTTCGCCGCCGCGCGGCACGTGGAAGAAGGCGGCTCGCTGACTATCATTGCGACTGCGCTGATTGATACCGGCAGCCGCATGGACGACGTCATCTTCGAAGAGTTCAAGGGCACCGGCAACATGGAAATCAACCTGGACCGCCGCCTCTCCGACAAGCGCGTCTTCCCTGCCATTGATATTCAGCGGTCGGGCACGCGTAAGGATGAACTGCTGCTTCCGCCCGAGGAGTTGAGCCGCGTGTGGGTCTTGCGCAAGGTGTTGAGCCCGCTCTCCACGGTCGAAGCAATGGAGCTTTTGATCAGCCGCCTCACCAAGACCAAGTCGAACGCGGATTTCCTGGGGTCCATGTCGGCACCAACCTAAGCAGAGAACGCACTTCTAACCTAAGTCTCCGTAAAAAAGGCGCAGTGAGTTCTCAATGCGCGGCTTGCTCGTCGATCCACTGTTTCATGTGCGCTTCGAGAACACCGAGGGGCACGGCGCCATTTTCGAGGACGGCGTCATGAAATTTTCGCACATCGAATTTTGCGCCGAGGCGAGCTTCTGCTTGCGTGCGCAGGTCGCGGATTTTGAGTTGACCGATTTTGTAGGCCAGCGCCTGGCCGGGCCAGACGATGTAGCGATCCACTTCGACGATGATGTCTTGATCGGTTTTTCCGGTGTTGTCCTTGAAGAATTGAATGGCTTGCTCGCGCGTCCAGCCCATCGAGTGCATCCCAGTGTCCACGACGAGGCGCACGGCGCGCCACATTTCGTAGCTGAGCTGCCCGAATTTCGAATACGGATCTTTGTACAAGCCGAGTTCTTCGCCGAGGCTTTCGGAATAGAGCGCCCAGCCTTCGACGAACGCCGAGTACCCGACGTGCTTCCGAAATTCCGGCTCGCCTTCCAGCTCTTGCGCCAGAGAAATTTGCAGATGATGGCCCGGCACGGACTCGTGCAGCGAAAGCGCTTCCATCTCCCATTTTGGCCGCGCGTGGAGATTGTAGGTGTTGACGAAATAGCAGCCGGGCCGGCCCGCGCTCGGCGCGCCGGGCTGATAGTACGCCGTGGTCTGCGAAGGCGCCTTGAACTCTGGAATGATGCACACCCCATACGGCAGCCGGGGCAATTTCCCGAAGAGATGCGCGAGCTCGGGATCGATTCTCTTCACGACAATGCGGTATCCGTTCACCAAATCATCCGGCTTATCGTAGAAGAATTGCGGATCGGTCCGTAAGAATTCGGTGAAGCCGTGGAAGCTGCCCTTGAACCCCGTGGACGCGATCACTTTGTCCATCTCGGCGCGAATGCTCTTCACTTCGGAGAGGCCGAGTTCGTGAATCTGTTGCGGCGTCAAGCTCGTGGTGGTCTGCCAGCGCACGTGGAAGGTGTAAGCCGCCGCGCCATTCGGCAGCGCGCTGGCCGCGATCGATTCGCGGCATGCGGGCAAGTATGTTTTCTCCACATATTCGTGCAGGTTCTGGAAGGCCGGCGCGACGCTGCTTGCGTAAATACGTTTTGCATGTTCGGTCAATCGCGCGCGCTCTGCATCTGGAAATCCTGCGGGAAATCTCGTGAAGGGCTCCAGCAAAGGACTTGCCAGCGGATCGGGAGGAATCAGATCCGCAATCTGCTTCGCGAGATCGCGCAGCATTAGTTTCGGTGGCGTGTAACCTTTTTTCAAACCCTCTTGAAGGAGTGCAAGATTTTGGTCCACGGTCTTCGGTAGCGCTTCGAGGCGAGCGAGAATGTCCTCATAATCCGCAACCGACTGGCGGGGCATGTTCGCGATCGTTCCTGCGGCGCCCTGTTGAATGCCATCCAGCTGATTCATGGGCATCCAAAGGCTGCCCGGCACAACGTTGCGGAACGGGATCGGGTCGTCGCCGTACTGCAACCCTTCGTCCGCGGTTTCGAAGAGTTCGCGGTAAAGGTCGTAGTTGAACTGCTCCCTGGCCGGAAGCGCGTCGCGCGAAATGGATTTCAGTTGCGCCAGGCTCTCGTGGAGATGGCGAATTCGCGCCGCGATGCCCTCAGGCGATTCGTCGGTCCAGCGGCGGTTCTGTCCGGGAAATCCCACGGCGGTCGCCAGGGCGGGATACTCGACCAGCCAGCGGTTCCAGTCTTCTTCGAGGTAGGCACGGAATTTCCGCGTGGCCTCTGCGTGGGTGTCGTTCACGTTCGAGATGCTCTGCCCCAACGCCAGCATCGGCATTGCGAACAGTCCACCCGCTGCGCCAAGCGCAAGCATCGCTAGCAAACGCATCATCCGGCCCTCCCCGCTTTCGTCAATTCCCTTTCGCGCTCCTTTGCAAGCATAACGATCAGGCGAGCGGTTTCTTCGATGCCCATGGCGGTGTTGTCCACGAGCACGGCGTCGGCGGCGCGCACGAGTGGGGAAACTTTGCGCTCGCGATCGCGCTTGTCGCGCTCGATCACTTCATCGAACACTTCGGCGAGAGTTAGTCTTTCGCCTTTTTCCTGGTGTTCTTTCCAGCGCCGTTCGGCGCGCTCTTCCGGCGAAGCATCCAAAAAAATCTTGAGTTCGGCGTTTGGAAAAACCACGGTGCCGATGTCGCGGCCCTCCATCACCACGCCGCCGCCTGCGCCGGCGCGCTGTTGCTCCGCAACCAACAACTCGCGCACTTTGGCGATGGTTGCTAGTCTGGACGCTGCTTGCGCGACTTCCGGCGTACGGATTTCTCTTGTTACATCGGTGCCATCCAGAAACACACAATTTTTCGCGCCGGCTTGTTCGTGCTCGGGCGTGGGGGCGCGCAATTCGATATGCGTTTCTTTCGCGAGCGATCCCAACTGATTTTCATCGTCCGGCGAAATACCACGCCGCAGCGCTTTCAGTGCGAGAGCGCGATACATGGCGCCGCTGTCGAGATACAGATAGCCGAGAAGTGCGGCGACGCGGCGCGCGACGCTGCTTTTCCCTGATCCTGCTGGGCCGTCGATGGCGATTGTGAGTTTGGGCATTTACGTGGCACAGCCATTTTTGGATGCGTGCATTTTTCTCGATAGACAAAAAGCCGAGGAAAGGCAGGAATGCCTGTCCTACTTAAAAGCCCATGATGTTGTAGCCGCAATCGACGAAGATTATTTCACCGGTGATGCCGGATCCAGCTTCGGAAAGCAGGAATGCGGCGGTCGCGCCTACTTCGGCGGCGTCGATGTTGCGCTTGAGTGGGGCGCGCTCGATTTGCGTTTTGAGCATGTCGCCGAAGTTCGAAATTCCGCGCGCGGCGAGAGTTTTGATGGGGCCAGCGGAGATAGCGTTCACGCGGACGGCCCGGGCGCCGAGGTCGAAGGCGAGGTAACGCACGGTGGCTTCCAGAGCGGCTTTGGCCACTCCCATCACGTTGTAATTCGGGACCACTTTCTCCGAGCCGTAGTAGGTGAGCGTGACGATTGCGCCGCCGGCGGTCATGAGCGGGGCGGCACCGCGCGCAACTGCGATCAACGAATAAACGCTGATGTCGTGGGCGATGCGAAATCCTTCACGCGTAGTGTTTAGGAAGGGATTTTTTAGTTCGTCCGGCGGAGCAAAGCCAACGCTGTGTACCAAGCCGTGCAGGACACCGTAGCGCGTTTTCAAATCTTCGAACAAGCGCGCGACCTCGTCGTCCTTGGTGACGTCGCACATGAAACCCGAGGCGCCGGGCATCTCCGCGATCAAATCCTTGGCTTCGAGTTCGAGGCGTTCGTTTTGGTAGGTGATGGCCAGGCGCCAGCCGGCTTCGTGCAGTTTCTTTGCGATGGCCCAGGCTATGCTGCGCTTGTTCGCAAGGCCGAAGATCACTGCTGTTTTTTTCGCATCACTCATTCTTGAGTCCTCAGTTGTCAATTGTCAGTTCTCAGTTTTTAGTAAAAAAGGAAAACCAAAGACTTTTATTTCGGTTCGCTATTCCAACTATTTCCGTTGCCACCACCTGAGACGAGCGATTCAGATGCGGTGAAACGCTTTCTCTATTTCTTTCAACGAATAACGAAGCACGACCGGCCGGCCGTGCGGGCAGCTCATTGGGCAGTCCGTTTTGGCCAAAGCATCCAGCAGCCATTCCATTTTCGAGTGTTCCAGGGACATGTTCACTTTGATTGCCGCGTGGCACGCGGTCGAAGCGGCGATTTTAGCTTGCAGAGTTTCTATCGAAATCGCGGCGTTTTCGCGTTCGATGCCGTCGAGGATTTCCGTGAGGAGTTTTTCCGCGTCGGGCGCGCCAACGCCTGCAGGCACGGCTTGGATGGCTACGCTTTTCGGGCCCATGGGCTCGACTTCGAAGCCGTTAGCGGCCAGTTCTTCGGCGATTCGTTCGAACGTGACGATCTGGCGCGGCGAAAGTTCAATCACCAGCGGCATCAGCATGCGCTGTGCTTCGATTTTTCCGGCACGGCGCGCTTCCAAGTGCTGTTCGAAAAGGACGCGCTCGTGCGCCACGTGCTGGTCCACGATCCACAGGCCTTCACCGTTTACAGCGATTATAAAACTGGCACTCACCTGACCGAGCGGCTTGAGATCGGCGATTTGTTCCGGCCGCGGGAGGCTCGCGGGAACGTCCGCGCTCGGAGCAGCGAGATTCGCCGCCCAATTTCCAGCGGCGGAAAACTGCGCCGGGGCGACGCCGTCACCAAACGCGGTTGCTGATTCGAACGGAATGCGCTGCTCGACGGGCCGCAGGGGCGCCACCGTGAGATCGAATCCGCCGTCCGAGCCGACGCCGGAGCCCAGGCCCATTTCTTCCATTGGAGGAATGATCGCGCGCGGCACTCCCGATTCCAGCGGTGCAGGCGTGATTCCGCTGGAAAATGCCCCATTGCCGGCGCCGGCGGACTGAGGCGTAGCAGTCGCCGCAGCAGCGGCAAAACTGGCGATGGGTCGCGCACCCATCAGCGCCTGGCGAATGGCGTCACGCGTGAAATCGTGGACGAAGTTTGAGCGGCGGAAGCGCACTTCGATTTTTGCGGGGTGCACGTTGACGTCCACTTCGTCGTAGGGCATTTCCAGGAATAGAAGAGTCGCGGGAAAAACGGCGGGTGGCAGAATGTTGCGATAGGCTTCGTGAATGGCGTGCAGGATCAGGCGGTCGCGCACCAGGCGGCGGTTCACGAAAATGTAGATGCCGTTGCGGTTTGCGCGCTGGATGTTCGGCCGCGAGGTGAACCCGCTCACCGTGAGCGATGATTTTTCTTCTTCGGGGTCGAGAGCCGGTTCGGTGATGGCGGCGCGGAAGGGCGCGGATACGGAGGGAATCTCAACGAGTTCGTCGAGGGATTGCCGGCCAAAGAGTTGGTAGACGCGATCGGCCAGTTTTTCCGCGGGCGGACAGTTGATGATCTCTTGCGTCGGCGTGGTGAGGATGAATTGCTTGCCGGGGTTGGCGAGGGCGTAGTGCGTGACGAGTGATGCGATGTGACCGAGCTCCGTCGTGTCTGATTTGAGGAATTTTCTGCGCGCGGGAACGCAGTAAAAAATATCGGCGACGCTAATGGTCGTGCCCGCGGGAAGCCCCGCGGGCTTCACGCCAATGAGTTTTCCACCAGCGAATTCAACACGCGTGCCTTCGGCTTCCGCTCCATCGCGCGTTTCGAGCAGCAGCCGCGAGACGGCGGCAATCGTCGGCAACGCTTCCCCGCGGAAGCCCAGCGTCGAGATGGAAAGCAAATCGTCGGCGGAGCGCAGTTTGCTCGTCGCGTGCCGTTCGAACGCCAGCAGCGCGTCGTCATGCGTCATGCCGTGGCCGTCGTCAATCACGCGGATCATGCGCTTGCCACCTTGCTCCGTTTCGATGCGAATGGTATTCGCGCCGGCGTCCAGCGCGTTTTCGAGCAGCTCTTTCACAACGGAAGCCGGGCGCTCGACAACTTCGCCCGCGGCGATTTTATTCGCCACTGCTTCCGGCAATATGCGAATTCGGCTCATTTTTCTCTCAGTCTGGATTTCGCGGTTCGCTCATCGCCGACTAGTTCCCTCTTTCCAGAGGCCCACCGAAAGACGTCCAAGCCCACGAAGGCGAGAAGGCTCAGACCCATCAAGATGATAATCGCTTCCGCAGTTGTAAGAAGCCACGGCGCAGAATGCCGTTCGAATAGATGGGCATAAAACAAAAAACCGGCAAACATTCCAACGGTCAAGACACCCAGGACGACGCCTCGGTTCCTGAAGTTTTGCTTAATCGTCGAAGCAAAAAGCCAACCATAGCCAACGGGACCAAGAATCAGTGCGGCAGGCTCCGCAAGATGATTTGTTGATACCAACGTCGCTACTCCTTGAGGGCGATGCCGAGTTGATCGAGCTGATCTTTGTCCACGGGCGACGGCGACTCGGCCATCAAATCCTGCGCGGCAGTCGTTTTGGCGAAAGCGATGACTTCGCGGATGGATTTTTCACCGGCGAGGAGCATTACCACGCGATCGATGCCGAGGGCGATGCCCCCGTGGGGCGGCGTGCCATAGGTCAGCGCGTCGAGGAAGAAGCCGAAGCGGCGGCGCAGCTGCTCTTCGGTGAGGCCGAGGGCTTTGAAGAGGCGCTCCTGGATGTCCTGGCGATGAATTCGAATGCTGCCGGAGCCGAGTTCGTAGCCGTTGAGAACGAGGTCGTAGCCTTTCGAACGCACTTCCCAGGGCGCGGATTCCAGTTTTTCCAGGTCTTCGTCAACGATGCCGGTAAACGGATGCTGCGCACTGACCCAGGTTTTGTCTGTCTCGCTCCATTCGAACAGCGGGAAGCCGGTGAGCCAGAGAAATTTCCATTGCGATTTATCAATGACGCCGAGCGCTTCGCCAAGATGCAGGCGCAATTGACCCGCGATCAACGCTGCGGCTTCGGTGCCCTTGATTTGTTCCTTGGCGGAGACGGCGACGATGAGATCGCCGGGCTTCGCGCCGCAGGCCTCGGCGAGTTTCTTCACGTTATCCGGGCCAATCAGTTTTTCGACGGTTGAGGTCAGGCCTTCCGGCGCGACTTTCACGAAGTAGGCGCCGCGCGCGTGCAGCGCTTTTGCTTTCTCGGTTAGTTCGTCGAGTTGCTTGCGCGAATAGGATGCAGCGCTGGGAGCCGCGAGCGCAAAAACGTTGCCTTCGATTTGCAGCTTCTGCTTGGCTTCCTCCGGGAAGCAACGCGTCACTTCGTACAGTTCCATGCCGAAGCGCATGTCGGGCTTGTCGCTGCCGTACTTTCGAATGACGTCCTTGTACTGCATGTGCGGGAATGGCGCCGTGACCTTGATTCCGGCGACGGCGCAGGCGCGCACCATAACTTGCTCGATTACGTGAAAAATATCTTCCTGGCGCGGGAAGGACATCTCCAGATCAAGCTGCGTGAATTCCAGCTGGCGGTCGGCGCGCTGATCTTCATCGCGAAAACATTTCACGATCTGAAAATATTTGTCCAGCCCGGCAATCATCAGGATCTGCTTGAAGATTTGCGGCGATTGCGGCAGCGCGTAGAACTGGCCGTGATGGATGCGGCTGGGTACCAGAAAATCGCGCGCGCCCTCCGGAGTCGAGCGCGTGAGCATGGGCGTTTCGACTTCCAGGAAGCCCATCTCGTCCATGACCCTGCGGATTTCGAGGATGATTCTATGGCGCAGCGCGAGGTTACGGTGCGGCTTCGGGCGGCGCAAGTCGAGATAGCGAAAACGCAGGCGCGTCTCTTCGGCGGCGTTGATTTCGTCTTCGATCGGGAAGGGCGGCGTCTTGGCGTTGTTGAGAATGTGCAGCTTGGACGCGACCAGTTCGACTTCTCCGCTGGCCAATTCCGGATTGGCTTTCTGCCGCTTGATGACTTTGCCTTCGACGGCCACGACGAATTCACTGCGGGCTTGCTCGGCTTTGGCGTGGGCGGCGGGCTGCGTTTCTTTGTTGAACACCACTTGGACAATGCCGGTGCGGTCGCGCACGTCGAGGAACAGCAAATTGCCGAGGTCGCGGCGCCGCGCCACCCAGCCCATTACCAGGGCGTCGCGGTTTTCGTCCTTAGCGCGTAGTTCGCCGCAGTAGTGTGTGCGCTTTAAATCTCCCAGAAAATCCAACAAGTGATTCTCTCCTAGCGAAGCTCAAACTTTGGCCTGTGCCGTCGCAGGACAGGCATTCTTGCCTGTCCTCTTCGGCCTCAATGCGCTACAGAAGGACAGACAGGAATGTCTTTCCTACCTCAAGGCGACACCGCTTTTTGCTTGCGCAAATGCTCGAGCAAATCCGATTCCGTGAACTTTGTCTGCGATCCGTCGGCAAGCGTCTTCAGCGTCCACAGGCCTTCGGAGACTTCATTATCGCCGAGGATGAGGGCGAAGCGTGCGCCCAATTTGTCCGCCTGGCCGAGGGCTTTGCCGAATTTTTGTTCGACGGGAGGCAGCTCGACGCTGAAGCCAGCCTTGCGCAAGTGTTTCGCGGCGCGGATGGCGGTGGCGCGAGCTTTTTCGCCCATCCAAGCGATGTACACGTCGCGGCCTTTTGGCGCGGGCGCTTTGCCACTCTCCTGCAGAGACAAAATCAAGCGGTCTTCGCCGATAGCGAAACCGATGCCTTTGGTTGGCGGGCCGCCGAGAAGTTCGACGAGGCCGTCATAACGGCCGCCGCCGCACACGGCGTTTTGCGAACCAAGGCCCTGCGCGGTGATTTCGAACGTCGTGCGCATGTAGTAGTCGAGGCCGCGGACGAGCCGCCAGTTTTCGCGGTAAATAACGCCGCGCATTTCAAGCTGATGCTTTACGGCCGCGTAATGCGTCGCGCAGTCTTCGCAGAGATGGTCGGCGATGTGCGGCAATTTGGCGATGATGCCCTGCTCGCTTTCGAGCTTTGAATCGAGCACGCGCAGCGGATTCGTTTCGATGCGGCGCTGGCTGTCCGGGCCAAGTTGGTCTTTCACCTTCAGCAATTCCGCGCGCAGCAGCTCCACATATTTTGGCCGGCAATTTCTGTCGCCGATAGAGTTGATGTCCAGCTGCACGGCTTGCAATTCGAGCCGGTCGAAAAACGTCATGACCATCTCGATCACTACGGCGTCAATCGCAGGAGCGTCGCTTCCGCCCAGCACCTCCGCGCCGATCTGGTAAAACTGCCGGTAGCGCCCCTTCTGCGGCCGCTCCCGCCGGAACATCGGCCCCATGTAGTACAGTTTTACCGGCTGCGGCAGTTGTTGCATGTTGTGCTCGATGTAAGCTCGGCAAACCGACGCGGTGGCTTCCGGCCGCAGGCTGATCATTTCGGCTTCTGACAGCAGCATGTCCGAAAGCATGCCCTCCACCCTGTCCTCACGAACCGTTGCGGCAAGGCTTGTTGGATTTGAGAACGTGTACATTTCTTTGGAGACGATATCCGTTTCACCGCCAACGGCGCGTGCGAAGAGTTCGGTCGGCTCGAAGATAGGCACACGAATTTCGCCAAAGCCGAATGTAGCGAAGACTTCGTGCGCCGTATGCTCGACACGATTCCACAGCGCGGTCTCAGGAGGCAAAAGATCACGCGTGCCGCGGATCGCCTGAAACTTGCGCGGCTTCTCTTCTTTTTTGGCAGCGCCTTCGCTCACTCGACGGGTTCCTCACGATAGATATTTTTGTACTCGACGTAACGCTGGGCATACGCGTCAATGGACGCCTGATCGATCCCTATCAGCGCGCGCTTGACCTTGCCGGGATGACCCACGACGAGGCTACCCGGGGGAATCTTGGTCCCTTCGAGAAGCAGCGTGCCCGCCGCGACGATGCTGCCGGCGCCGACGGTCACGCCATTCAGGATGATCGCACCCATGCCGATCAAGCAGCGCGACTCGATGGTGCACCCATGCAGCGTCACGGAATGCCCGACGGTCACGTCATCGCCAAGAATAAGCGGCCACTCATCGCGCATCACGTGGCACACCGAGCCGTCCTGAATATTCGTGCGCGCGCCGATGCGAATGTAGTGCACGTCGCCACGAATCACCGTGCACGGCCACACGCTCGAATCCTCGCCGATGACCACGTCGCCGATGATGACCGCGGCGGGGTCAATGTAAGCGGAAGCCGCAATCTGCGGGCGCTTCCCGCGATAGGGTCGAATCATGCTATCCCTTTGATTTGCCCAGAGATAAGACGGGCACGGCCCATTCGACTAGCTCAGGGTGAACACGCCGCGCCCTCTGCCAGCGGCGCGCAGAACCGAACAGAGTGAAGATAACATTCAGCCCGAAAACTGACAAGGAAGCGCGGGGATTTGCCTGTGGCTGTCCTCCGATTCATCCTGCCTTCCGCGAACACCAGGAGGCCAACCTTGCGAGGGCGCTGAATTCGCACCTATAATCCAATGTCTTTGCGGCGGTGCGCCGCGTGTAGATCTGGGAGGAATCGTGCCAGTTGGGACTGCGTTTCACGAGCGAACGCTGGCGCTGTGCGAGAGCCTGAATTACCGCGAATGGTCGGGCTATTACACGGTCAGCGTGTACGAGATGCACCACGAGCACGAGTACAACGCCATCCGCAATTCGGTCGCGTTGATTGATATTTCTCCGCTCTTCAAATATCGCGTGACGGGGCGGGATGCCACGAAGTTCGTGAACCGCGTGATTTCCCGGGACATTAATAAGGTCACGGTGGATCAGGTGATCTACTGCTGCTGGTGCGATCCGCAAGGAAAAGTGATTGATGACGGCACGATTACTCGGCTCGGCGAGAATAATTACCGCTGGACGGCAGCGGACCCCAGCTTGCGCTGGTTCCGACAGAATGCGCTGGGCCTGAATGTGAGCATTGAGGATATTTCGGAGCAGACGGCGGCATTGGCGCTACAGGGACCAATGTCGGGCAGGCTGTTGCGCGAAGTGACCGACGCAAAAATCGAGAACCTGAAATATTTTCGCATGACGCGCGGAAAAATCGCCGGCGTCCCGGTAGACATTTCGCGCACGGGATATACGGGCGATTTGGGCTTCGAAGTTTGGATGCCGTGGATAGACGCGGTCAAAGTGTGGGACGCGCTGATCGCCAAGGGCAAGGCCTTCGACATTCATCCCGCGGGAATGATTGCGCTGGACATCGCGCGAATCGAAGCCGGGCTGATTTTGATTGAAGTGGATTACACCTCGAGCAAGAAGGCGCTGATTGAGTCGCAGAAGTATTCGCCCGCGGAGATTGGGCTGGGAAAACTGGTGGATTTAAAGAAAGACAATTTTGTGGGGCGCGAAGCGCTGGCCCTGGAAGCGAAAAAAGGCGCCGAGCGCGCGCTGGTGGGATTGGAAATCAACTGGAACGAAGTGGAAGCGCTTTACGACAAATTGAAAATGGCGCCGCAAGTCCCGAGCATGGCCTCGCGCGTGGCCGTGCCAGTCTTCCGCGGCAGCCGGCAGGTGGGCAAAGCCACGTCAACGACGTGGTCGCCAACGCTGAAAAAAATGATCGCGCTGGCCTGCGTAAGCCGCGAGAATTCAAAAGTTGGAACCTCGCTCAAGGTGGAAATGACCGTTGAAGCAGTGCGGCACACAGTTTCCGCAAAGGTTGTGGCAACGCCATTTTTCAACCCGCCAAGAAAAATGGCCGTGCCAGTCGTGTGAATCTGACGTGGTCCATTCATTTGGTTATAAGCGCATTTGAATTGATGTGGTAGCCTACCAGCAACGCCTGCTTTCCGCTGATGTGCCAGAGAAACTCCTCCTGCGCGTCGCCGCCTTCAAACTTTGTCTGATAGTTCAGCCGGACTCTCGTGCCCGAAGTGCTGAAATTCACGAAAAAACCGCTTTGCGAAGCGCTTTGCACTTTTCCGAGCTTCCGATGGACAGCGCCGATGAAATCGAGAAAATCCTGCCGTTTTGTCGCGCCACGAAAGACATCGTCGGCTTGCGAATAAATGTCGGCGAACTGTTCATTATCCATCTGCGAGTGAACGTGGGTCACGCCTTCCCGGGCGAAGCGAACGGCATCGCCGGACCCACAACCAGTTGCAAGCAGCACGCACATGAACATGAATGGGTAGCAAAGATTCTTCAAGGGGCACCTCAATCTCTTTTAAGGGAAGTGTAGATATGAGGTTCGATTACAAAAGCGACTACCGTCAAGAACTGTTCGCGCAGTCCGTTCCAATCGGACAGCAGGCCGCTAGGGCACGGGCCGGTTGTATTTTTTCAGGACGGCGCGGAGTTTGTCGTGCGGGAGGGCGATGACTTTGTGATCGTTGATGCCGGTCATGGTTTCGGCGGCCACCATAGCGTTGATGATGGCTTCTTCGGTGGCTTGAACGGTTGCAGCGAAGAGCGGCTCGATCTTGTCGTTGGGCAACATTTTGAGATCGACGACGTGGTCGGCGGCCGCGGCGCCAGGGTTGGCGGTCGAAAACGCGATGAAAATATCGCCGGAGCCGTTGCCGGAGATGCTGCCGTTGCGGCCAAGGCCGAGCGAAACGCGGCGCGCGAGGCGCTTGAGTTGATGCGAGACGAGCGGCGCGTCCGTGGCGACGACCACGATGATCGAGCCGCGGTCCAATTCGTTGAAGGATGCAGTGGCATACGCGGGGTCTTCTGGAATTTCCTTGCCGACGGGAACTCCGGCGATGCGCAAATTCGGGCGCACGCCGTAATTACATTGCACTAAAACGCCAACGGTGTAACCGCCCGCTTTTTCGGCGAGCTTGCGCGAAGAGGTGCCGATGCCGCCCTTGAATTCATTGCAGACCATCCCCGTGCCGCCGCCGACGTTGCCTTCCTGAACGGAACCCGACGCCGCGGAATCGATGGCGTGAAATGCGTGTTCTGGCTTGACGTGAAAGCCGTTGATGTCGTTGAGCCACCCATCCCACGTTTCCGCGACGACGGGTAAAGACCACCAATAACCAGTCGGATCGGGCTGCCCGTGATTAACGCGCCACTGAATTACGGCGTCGCGCACCACGCCCACGCTGTGCGTGTTGGTGATCATTACGGGACCTTCGAGGAAGCCCGACTCTTCGACCCACGTGGTGCCGGTCATTTCGCCGTTGCCGTTGAGCGACCACCAGCCGGCGAAAACGGGATTGTTCATGGAATCTTTCCCGCGAGGCAGCACCGCGGTCACCCCCGTTCGAACGGGGCCTTTGCCGACTTGGAGTTTTCCTTCGCCCGAAATTAGCGTCGCGTGGCCAACGAGGACGCCGGAAACGTCGGTGATGGCGTTGAGCGGACCGGGCGTGCCGTCAAAAGGAACGCCGAGATCGCGGGCGCGCGGCCTGGCAGGGGGATTTTCTTGAGCCAAGGCGAAAGGCGCCCCCGACAATGAACAAAAAAGAAGCGCGAGAGGACGCAAGCTAGCAAATCGCATCATGGATTATTTTTTCTCCCAGGAAGATCGCGCGGAACGCAGCAATCCCGTATTTTTCTCTATGGCTTTTTCGAGCAGCGCAGCTTGCTGCGCCGCCAATTTCCAATCGCCCTTTTCGACGGCCTCGGTCAGCCCCGGGAATTCCAAGTGCGCGTAGGTGTAGCGCGAAGCGTAAAGAAGGTGTTGAAACCACGGGCGGCCGGGAATGCCCGCAGGATCGAGCCAGTTGGATTCGACTTGGAGGAGCTGATCGTTGAGGCGCTGAATTTTCTCCGGCGAGACGTTGCCCGCAAGAAGATCGCGCGCGGAAGCTTCGTGCAGAACGTGGCCCGCCTTCTCGAAATCCGCGATGCGAGAATGCAGCCGTTTCAGATTGACGTGCGACTTCAGATTATTTTTGTCTTCCAGCTCGCGGAGGAACTGTTCGAGCGCGGAGCCATTGAAGCCGAAGTCAAACGGCAAAACTTCCGCGTTGGCAAGGCGCAGCGCGACGAGCCCCCAGATGCGCGTGAGCGCTACGTGGTACTCAAAATTGGGATCGCCGATGTGCGACATCCAATAATGGTCGTCATACATCGAGTGATAGACGCCATAGTCGCCGGTGAAACCCAGGTTGATGACCGGCCGGCCGAGATGATTCAGAAAAACGGTGTGATCGGAGCCGCTGCCGATGCGCGTTTCGACCAGCGCGCTGTCGAACGGCACGGTGCTGGCTTTCGAGTCGCGCATCGTGGTGGTGCGCCAGGCTTCGTACAGCGAGCGCCCGGACGGCGCGCGAACGTCCTTCGAAGCTTCGACGAGCATGGGAGCGAGCGATGCGACGGCGGACGGCGCGAAGCTGAGGCCTTCCGGGCCCGCGGTGGTGGCGGCGCCCGCGACGGACTCGTCCACGTTCAAATACGCCACGAGTTTTTTCTTGAGATCATCCGCGAATTGCTCGCCCCATTCGGTTGAGCCCGTGAGCGCGTATTCTTCGCCATCCCAACTGCAAACGATAATGCTGCGCCGCGGACGAATGCCACGCCGCTTGAGTTCGCCGATGGCGCGCGTGAACTCCATCATCGAGGCCGTGCCGCTCGAAGGATCAACCCCGCCAAAGGCCCACGCGTCACGATGATTGCCGAGCAGCACCCATTCGTCGGGAAGTTCGCTGCCGCGGATGCGCGCTTCGACGACGGTGTAGGGCTGCATGCTCGTGTCCATCTCAATTTTCACGTGGACTTTTACCGCGCCCGTCAGGCGATACGTGATCGGAAGCGCGCCCTGCCATTCTTTCGGCGCTTCAGGGCCGTTCATGTTTTCGAGAAGCGGCTTGGCATCGCGCCAGGAAAGTGGGAGCGCGGGAATTTTCGGAAGTGAGAGCGCTTCGGCCGGAGCGATATGTTTTGCTCCGGGCACCGAGGCCCAGCCGGGCGTGGTGGGATCGCCGGGAACAATGAAGTCGTACGTGATGGCGCCGCGCTGGATGTAGCTCTCCGGACCCCACGGCCCATCGGGGAAAACTTTGCCGTGAGTGTAGCCCTCTTCGGCGGGATCGGAATAGATGAGCAGAGCGGCAGCGCCTTCGCGTTCTGCAGTGAGCGCTTTGAAGCCACGATAGCTGTAAGGATTCGAATAGCGCACAAGGACGATTTTGCCTTTGACGGCAATGCCGTTTTTTCGCAGGAGATCGTAATCTTCGGGATTGCCGCTGTGCGCGTAGACGACTTCAGCGGTGACGTCGCCGGAAGCGGAGTAGCCGAAGTAAGAGCCGGAGACTGCGGGATTCTTTGTGTCGGGATCGACGTCGTACGGATCTTCGCGAAGAGACGCGGTGAAGTGGACGGGCTCGGTCATTTCGAGTGACACGCTGCGCGGCTGCGAATGCAAAACGTCATAGCGACGGAGGGTTACGTCTTCCCAGCCCTGCTTGCGCCACTCGTCGGCAACGAAATCGGCGAGTTTATTGTTGCGTTCGGAAGCGGCGGGATGCGGTTCGGCGGTGAGCGTGTGGTGCCATTCGCGCGCTTTATCGGGAGAAGGAATGGATTGAAAAGTGGTTTCGAGTTCGTGTTCGCCGGCAGCGTGCGCGGTAGAAAAACCGAGGATGGGCTTGGAGGGTGATGCGTCTTCCTTGAGCTGAGCGGAGAGCGTAAAGGTCACGATCAGCAAAGACGCGGACGAGATTAGAAAACGGCGTGAACAAAGGACCATTTTTGATTCGCTCTCCAGGTATTCGAGGAAACGGAGTGCAGAGAATGACAGCCAGTCCGCCGCGCATCAAGCGGAAAAAACTTTTGCTAGCGCTGAATGCAGGGCGCGCGCGACCAGAGCGGATTCTTCCGGCGAAATCGTGAACGGCGGCGCGAGAAGAATGTGATCGCCGCGAAGGCCCTCAACGCAGCCCTGCGTGGAATACGTGAGTACGTTCTCGTCGAGGCAGGCCTGGCGAACTTTTTCGGCGATGTTGTCGGATTTTGGGTAAGGCTCGCGCATGGCTTTGTCTTTGACGAATTCGACGCCGAGAAGAAGTCCGAGGCCGCGGATGTCGCCGACGTGGGGATGGGATTGCAAGGGAGAAAGCCCGTCGCGCAGAGTTCTTCCGGCGGCGAGTACGCGTTCGAATAAATTGTGTTTTTCAAGATAGTCGAGGACGGCGTTGCCTGCGGCCGTAGAAACCGGGTGCGCTTGATACGTGAAACCATGCATGAAGGCGCCGGAGCCGCGCTCGAACGCTTCCACGACGCGTGCGGAAACGAGCGCGGCGCCGAGCGGCGCGTAGCCGCTGGCAACTCCCTTCCCCACCAAAATAATGTCCGGCTCGATGTTCCAGTGCTGGACGGCAAACGGTTTTCCGGTGCGGCCCATGCCGGTCATGACTTCGTCAGCGATCAGAAGAATGCCGTTTTCGCGGCAGATTTCGGCGACGCGCGCGGCGTAGCCTTCGGGAGGCGCGGCGGCGCCAAGCGTGGCGCCAACGACCGGTTCGAAAATAAAAGCGGCTGCTTGCTCTCGCGCGCGTTCGAGCAAATGGATTTGCAGATCGTCGGCACACGCAAGTTCGCACTGCGGAAACGTTTTTTCGAACGGGCAGTGATAGCAAAAACACGGCGCGATATGGCCCCATTCGGCGAGCAACGGCTCATACGGCGCGCGGCGAGCGGCGTTTCCGCTGACGGACATCGCGCCGAGCGTGCTGCCGTGATAGCTCTGGCGCCGCGAAAAAACGCGGTAGCGTTCCTTCTGGCCGATTTCGAGATGATACTGCCTCGCCAGTTTTATCGCGGTTTCCGTGGCTTCAGAGCCGCCGGACGTGAAATAGACACGGCCGCCGTTGCGGAAATTCGGCGGGGCAATGGCAAGGAGCCGCGCAGCAAGTTTTTCCGCCGGTGCCGAATGAAATTGCGAAGTGTGCGCAAACGCAATCTGCGCGGACTGCTCGGCCATCGCGCGCCCGATCTCTTGCACTCCGTGACCGATGCTGACGACCGCGGCCTGTCCGGAAGCATCCAGGAAGCGCCTGCCATCGGAAGCAATAATCCAGCAGCCCTCGCCGCGAACGGCGACCGGAAATGTCTTCCTAAAATTGCGAGGAAAAAGTCCGCTACTCGTCGGCATGAGATGTCCGCGAAGCGATTGTACCAGAGTCGCAACGGCGAGCAGCACGTTGGGCTATTGGATTCAGGGGCGAAACGTGCCAATATCCGTGATTCCGCACGGACGGTTGAGGCTCATTGTGTTTCAAAGGAGAAGCGAAAGATGAAAGCGAATTTTCTGCGAGGCGGTTTCGTGATCGCGCTGCTGCTGGGATGCGGGCTGGCCGTTTCCGCGCAGGAAGCAGCAAAGCATGCGATCACCTTTGACGACATGATCAAGCTGCATCGCATCGCCGAGCCACAGGTGTCGCCGGATGGAAAATGGGCGGCGTACACGGTGTCCACGCCGGACATGGATGCGAATCGCAACGCCGGAAATATCTGGATCGTCCCAACAGCGGGCGGCGCGGCGATTCAATTGACGCAGAGCGGGCATGATTCTTCGCCGGCGTGGTCGCCGGATGGAAAAACGATCGCGTTTCTCTCTTCGCGCAGCGGCGATTCGCAAGTGTTTTTGCTCTCGCTGGAGGGCGGCGAGTCACACGCGCTGACGAAGCTTTCGACGGGCGCCGACATTGTGAAGTGGTCGCCGGACGGAAAGACGATTGCATTTACGTCTTCGGTGTATCCGGATTGCAAAGACGATGCCTGCGACAAGTCGCGAGATGAAGAGAAAGAAAAAAACAAAGTGAAGGCGCACGTGGCGGAGCATCTTCTCTATCGCCACTGGACGCATTGGAACGAAGGAAAGCGCAGCCACTTGTTCGTGATTCCAGCAGATGGAAGCGCAGCGCCCCGCGACCTCACCGCCGGAGCGGCGTACGACATTCCGCCGGATGAGCGAAGCGGGCCAGGAGACATTGCGTTTTCGCCGGATGGAAGAGAGCTGTGCTTCACGGCGGTCACGGACAAAATGGAAGCGATTAGCACGAACGCGGATTTGTTTCTCGTGCCGGTGGCGGGCGGCGAAGCGAAGCGCATCACAACGCAGCCGGGATTTGACGGGAATCCGGCGTACTCGCCCGATGGGAAGTTCATTGCGTATCACGCGCAGCTCACGGGCGGGTACGAAGCGGACCGCTGGCGCGTGCTGCTCTACGACCGCGCCGCGGGACGAATCGAAAATCTCACGGAGACATTTGACCGCAGCGCTGAAGAGCTGGCGTGGTCGCCGGACAGCAAGACGATTTATTTCACAGCGGAGGACGAAACGGAGAAGCCGGTGTATGCGATGGCGGCGCACTTTGGCGCCCCGCCGAAGAAAATTATCGCGGACACGTACAACACGGGGATTTCGTTCAGCGCGGACGGAAAAACGCTGGTGTTCGAGAGGACAAGCCTGACGATGCCAGCGGAACTTTTCGCAGCGGCGGGCGACGGCTCGAACGTCCGGCAACTGACGCATCAGAATGATTCGATTCTGACGGCAGTGGAAATGAACGCGCCGGAAAAGTTTTGGTTCGAGGGCGCGGGCGGAACAAAAGTACAAGCGATGTTGATCCGGCCGCCGAAATTTGACGCGGCGAAGAAATATCCGCTGCTGGTGGTGCTGCACGGGGGGCCGCAAACAATGTGGTCGGATGCGTGGGGCTACCGGTGGAACGCGCAAGTGTTTTCCGCGGCGGGCTACGTGACGCTGATGATTAACCGGCGTGGCTCGACGGGCTACGGACAGAAATTCACGGATGAAATTACGAATGACTGGGGTGGCAAAGCATACGTGGACGTGATGAATGGCGTGGATTACACGCTGAAGAAATATTCTTTCGTCGACGAGACGCGCATGGCTGCAGCCGGCGGTTCGTACGGCGGGTACATGGCGGACTGGATTGCGACGCACACAGGGCGCTTTAAGGCCCTCGTGAGCCACGCAAGCGTGTACGACAAAGTTTCGATGTACGCGACGGAAGAGTTGTGGTTTGAAGAGCATGACATGCAGGGCACGCCGTGGACGAATCCAGAGAGCTATAAAAAGTGGGCTCCGGTGACGTATGCGGGCGAGCTTGGAAAATTCAAGACGCCGACGCTGGTGATTTGCGGCGAACGAGACTACCGCGTGCCATATACGCAATCGCTGGAATTTTTCAGCGCTCTGCAGCGGCAGGGCGTGCCGTCGAAGCTGGTCGTTTTCCCCGATGAGGGACATTGGATATTGAAGCCGCAGAATGCGCAGTTTTGGTACAAGACGTTTTTGGACTGGCTGGCGCTCTACGTCAAATAACGGATCGGCCTTGCCCGGGCGCAGCAGTGCTGCGCCCCTACAAAGGATTCACGTCGCGAGCAGGCGGTGGAGGGCGCGGCGCGCGAAGCGGAAGAGATGGTAGAGCAAGAAAATAGAGAGCGCGACGAGCGCGGCCACGATGATAGTAGTTGCGAGCGGATGAGCGGTGGCCATCCACGTTAGCCAGACGGCGAGGATGTCTTCGCCAAAACTCAAAACCCAATTGCTGAATGGTTCGGGGCTGGTGTTCACGGCGGCGCGGGCGCTGGCTTTTGTGCCGTGCGAGGTGAGCGCGACACCCCCCGCCAGGAGCGCGGCGCCCCAGCGCCATTCGGCGGGAGCGGATCCCGCGGCGGCGTAGGTCAAGAGAGCCGCGGCCGGCGGACGAATGAATGTGTGGATGGCGTCCCAGATGGTATCGAAGTAGGGGAATTTGTCGGCAAGAAATTCGATCAAATACAGCGCGATAGCAATTCCGAGCACCCAGGGATGCGCGAGAACCTGCAATCCAGGCGGCAGAGTAAGCACACCGAAACGCTGGAGCAGTCCGAGCGTGGCGGCTGTGGCGTAGACATTGAGGCCGGAGGAAAATCCGGCGCCGAGCGCGAGGCCGAGCGTTTCAATGGGGTTCATGCGAGAACATCATAGCAGGCGGAAATACTCCACGCAGGCAGTAACTTCCGCTTGCACGGAGCAGAGTTTCCGTTTGACCGGCTGGTGAAGGAAAGCGATGCTGTTGACAGGCGGTCATCCATGTTTGGCTTGGGCCATCTCTTCTATCCCTGGGGCTTTCTCGTGCAGGGCCTGGCGATTGTGCACTTCATCCGGCGGCGGCCGGAGAATTATTGGTTTTACGTCATCTTTTTTCTCGGCCCGCCGGGCGCTGCCGTGTACATCCTTGCGGAAGTGCTGCCGGACTTGGGGCTGCTTCGCGGCGTGTTTCAGGGATTTGGCCGGCGGTCGCGCATCCAGATCGTGGAGACGCAGATTCTGGATAATCCGTCGGCGGCCAATTACGAAGAGCTGGGCGAGCTGTACAAAGACCAGGGGGAATTTGCGAAGGCGCGCGAGGCGTTCAATAGGGCGATCGCGGCGCGAAGCGATTCGATCTATACGTTTTATTCGAGGGCGCAATCGTCGCTGGGGCTGAACGATTTCACGGCGGCAATTCCGGACCTGGAGCGCGTGGTCGCGGCGGACCGAAAATTCGATTATTACCGAGCCGGTGGGCTGCTGGCCGATGCCTACGCGAAAACGGGTCAGCTGGAACGCGCGGAGCCGCTTTTCGTGGAAGTCGCGCAGATTTCGACGACTCCGGAGACGCTGTACAACTACGCAAGTTTTCTGGCGACGGCGAACCGAAAGGACGAAGCTCGCGAGTGGTTGCAAAAGCTGGAAGCAAAGAAGCGAACCCTTCCGCGGTACATGCAAAGGCGCGAGCGGCCGTGGTTCCGTAAAGGGAAAGCGCTGATGAAGGTTCTGGCCGCCACCTAGGGATCGTGGCGAATTGCCGTTAGGGGTTCTGGATCGAGATGGGCCCCACCCCCCCTGTTTTTTGTAAGTGTTGATTCTAAATAACTTAGCCTTGCTGTAAGTCTTTTAGAATCAACATATACGGACATTCGTGTAAGTGTTGCTTCTAAAGAAGTTGCGACCTTCCATAAGATCGCTAACCGCACTGAATTCCGGGGAACTCAGAAATTACACCACTCCGAAAAAGAAGGCTGGAAGCTTGAAAAAACGGATAGCCGGGGTACTTGCGTAGGATTACCCAAACACAATTGTACCCAATCGCCAGCAATGGTCAAGGAGAAGTTGAGGTTCCAGTATGGAACCTCAAAGTACTGACTGGTTCCGAAGCGTGTGAGGGGCAGGAAGGTCCGATTAGTCGAGGGGAGGGACATAGAGGCTGGCGAAGAATTTCCCCTGGCCGTATTCGCGGGCTAAATCTTTAAGGGGTATGGCTTTGGAATGTGTTTTGTAGGCGGGCAGGCCGTCGGTCCAGATGAGAGTGACGAGGTGATCGGGAGGATAGGCCTTCAATAGGAAACTCATGGTGAGGTCGGCCCTGGGGCTTTCGCGGGGGAGGCTGGCGGCTTCGATTTGGCAGACGAGGAGCGCTAATTTGGCGGTGAAGGGGCCGGGCTGAAGGTGCGTCAGGGGCAAGACGATCTGCAGGCCCAGAGAGAAATCGAAGTTGAGCTCGGCGAGAATCTGATCGAGGAAGCTCACGCCGGGAAGGACGCGGACTTCGACTCCCTCTTTGGGGCCGCGTAGGCGAAGCAGAGTGGTGGTCTCTTCCAGGACGCCTGGATTCCCGGGAACGGCATAGACGGCCTCGCCGCGGAGGGCGGCTTCTTTCAGCAGGGCCGCGACCATGAATTCGTATATGTCTCCTAGATCGGGCCAAGGGGTGGTATAGAGCAGGTCGAAGCACACGACGTGCTTGCCGAGGCTACGCAGCCATTCATAGACGGGATGCGATCCCATGCGGAAGAAGACTTTGTCGGCGCGTAGGAGTTCTGTTTCAACTTCCTTGGTTAGGCACTCCGCCGGACCGGGTCCAATCCCGACTACTGTGACTCTGGGCATCCTTCTCCTGACGCGCTAATTCGCGAGTGGCTGGCTCGGCAAGACGGCTGTCTTTTGATGGTAATGTCCGAAGAGAGGATAGCACCTCCGGAATTTGGTGTGGACTGCTGTGGTATCGTGCATTGAGCAAGTAAGGCTCACATCAATATGATTTATAACTGTCCAATTTGTGGAGGCACCTTCGACGGCACGGAAGTGCAGCAGCCGGCAGGGGTGGGCGGAGGCACGTATTGTCCTAGGTGTCAGGGACGCATCCGTATGTCTTTCCCTTATGGACGGCTCGTGGCGCTAATATCCTTGCTTTTGGCGACTGGAGTAATGGCCCTGGTGCGCGTTCGGTCGATATCCTGGCTCGTAGTTGGAACTGCAGTTTTATGGATACCGATTTCTCTTTTCTTGAATGTCTGGTCCACTCGATTCCGGCCCGCTACTTTTAAGGCATGGAAGCAACGACGCAGAACCTTATTTGAGTGGCTCTACGACCGGGACTCAACACCCACACTATTCGACAAGAAGCCGTGATCATTAAACCGCGATCTGCGGCGGTTGTTAGAAATGAACGACGAAGCCGGCGGAGACGCGGGTGCAGTTGGTGTGCGAGCCGGGGGTGTTGAGGCCGACGTAGTCTACCTGGGGGCGGAAGGCCAGGTGCGGAAGCAGGCCGATATCCACGCCGCCGCCAATGCTATAGGCAAACTGGTTGGAAGAGCCGCTGCCTGCTCCGGCGGTGATGCGCGAGCCGCCGAAGAGCGCCTGCGCGAATGGATTGATCTTGGTGGGGTTGCGGAGAGTCAGGCGCGGACCGAAGAGATAAGTGTAGGTGTTCAGGGAAACGCCCCCAGGCGATGCGTGGTAGCCGCCAAAATCGCCTACGAGGCCGAGCCAGCGGTTGGGATTATAGGCGAGGGAGCCGCTGACGCCGTTCTGGTTGAAGCCGCCGGAGCCTCCCAAGCGAAAGTAGGAGTAGCTGACGGAGGCGTCAAAGGACTGGGCGCGCGAGGGGATGGCGAAAACGGACAGCGCCAGGAGCAGGATGATGAGCTTCTTCATTGGGTGACTCCTTTCGGGCTTTGCACAGCGTTCCGATTGGAGCCCGAAACGGGCATGGCGGGCATGGGGGCCGGTCGCGGGGCTCGTCCCATTTTGGAACGATTTGGGGAGGCAATGGCAGGGGAAACGGGTACAGAGGGTTCCATGAGAGCAACAGAGGAGAACGAAGCGAAGCTGGTTGTCAGCTCTTAGTTCTCAGTTTTTAGTCACAAAAGATTGGGGCATTCCTTCCGTCGTTGCTGTCGACCATGACCAAGTTTTCGTGTCCGCAGCGGCAGGATTGTAAGCGGGGAGATTTTGGAGGCGCGAGGCGGAATCGAACCGCCGATAATGGTTTTGCAGACCATTGCCTTACCACTTGGCGACCGCGCCACCGGACGAAAAAAGTGTTCAGTTCTTAGTAATTAGTTCTTAGTCAAAAGCTCAGAACATTCCTTTCATGGTTCTCATGTACGAACCTCAATATGCTCTCCGCGCCGAACAGCGATGCGCCCGCTTGCGGAATGAAAACTGGACGGGTGAAGCTCGGAGAGTGTGAAGCTTCTCCCGTCCAATTTCCTGCTCTGCACAGCGACTGCAAACTTGGGACGATCGAACCAGCTGACGGGTCTGAAGACCCGCCACTACCTTGAAGCGGTCCGCCACGGACGGCGAACCCTACAAAACCTGAATTAACGGGCGGCGACGGCCACCTCGGGCTGGGCGGCGCGCGTTTCGTTGACGATGGGGGCGCCGATCAGGTTGCCCCACTCGGTCCAGGAGCCGTCGTAGTTGCGGACCTGGTTGAAGCCCAGGAGATACTTCAGGACGAACCAGGTGTGCGAGCTGCGCTCGCCGATGCGGCAATAGGCGATGACTTCGTCCTTGCCGGTGATCCCCTTGGACTCGTAAAGCTTTTTCAGGTCGTCGAACGACTTGAAGGTGCCATCTTCGTTCGAGGCCTGCGCCCAGGGAATATTCGCGGCTTGCGGAATGTGACCAGCGCGCTGGGCGGTTTCGGTCATGCCTGGAGGAGCGATGATCTTGCCTGTGAATTCATCCACGGAGCGGACGTCGACGAGCTGGCCGGGCTTGCGGCCGTCCACGATGGCGAAGACTTCTTCCTTGCGAGCGCGGATGGAATCGTCGGTCCCGGAAACGTGATAGGAGGCCGGAGTGACGTGCGCGCGATCCTTGGTGAGCGCGCGCTTCTCTTCCAGCCATTTTTTGCGGCCGCCGTTGATGAGGCGGACATCCTTGTGGCCGTAGAGCTTCAATTGCCAGAGTGCGTAGGCGGCGAACCAGTTGTTGTTGTCGCCATAGAGAAGGATGGTGGTGTCGTTGGAAATGCCGGAGGCGCTGAGAAGCTTTTCGAGCGTGGACTTATCAATCAGGTCGCGCCGGATATTGTCCTGGAGCTGGGTCTGCCAGTTCCAGGCGACAGCGCCGGGGATGTGGCCCTGATCGTAGGCGGTGGTGTCCACGTCGACTTCGACAAAGCGGAGATTGGGGGAATTCAGATTGTGAGCGGCCCACTCGGTTGAAACCAGAACTTCGGGATGTTTGTACTCGGACATGGCATTCTCCTTTTGCTTCGCTTCGAAACTCGTTTGCTCCAAAAACAAAAAACCCACCTGCCGGTTGATTTCTGGCGGTGGGCTGAAAACTCTTGAGGCTAAGATTGAAACTCTAGATGCTCAGCCTCCCCGCGCCAGAAGACACACACATACAGCAGAGACAACAGATGCAGGGCTGCGCGTTCTTCTGGAGGTCAGCGAACATAAGCAAAGGATACATGGGAAGCGGGTGCTTGGCAAGAGTGCTTCAAGGGGAAATTTTTTCTCATTTCGAAGGCCAAGACCAGTGAAAAAGATGCCCTTGTATTACCGGGACTTCCGGAACACCTAGGCCTGGCAGCTTGATTTTCCCTGTAAAGACTACATAATGAACGCGTTCACGCGCCCAGGGCGTGACATCCATGGTTTGTCCACAGTGCAGCTACGAAAACACGGAAACTTCCGTCCAGTGCGTGAAGTGCGCGACGCCCCTGCCTTTAAGTGACCTGACGCTGGCCACCGGCGTTCAGGGCTGGTCCGTGCCCGCTGGAGACGTGGTTGTTTCTCCAACCACGATGGCACAACTGAGCCCAGGGACGGTTCTGGGCGGGCGCTACGAAATCGTGCGTTTGCTGGGACAGGGCGGAATGGGGGCGGTGTACCAGGCGCATGACCGCGAGCTGGAGCGCCAAGTTGCGCTGAAAATCATTCGCGCGGACATGGCGGCCAATCCTGAAATCCTCAAGCGCTTCAAGCAAGAACTGATCCTCGCCCGGCTGATCACGCACAAGAACGTCATCCGCATTTTTGACCTGGGCCAGGCGGAGGGGACCAAGTTCATTACGATGGAGTTTATTGAGGGCGAGGATTTGCAGAGCGTTCTTCGCCGCAAGAAGAAACTGGAGCCGAAGGAAGCGGCCAATATTATTTCCCAAGTGTGCCGGGCACTGGAAGCGGCTCACGCGGAAGGCGTGATTCATCGCGACCTGAAGCCGCAGAACATCATGTTGGACAAGAGCGGGCGAGCTTACGTGATGGACTTCGGGATTGCGCGTTCGGTGATGGCGTCCGGGATGACGCAAACAGGGGCGTTGATCGGCACGCCGGACTACATGTCGCCGGAGCAGGCCAAAGGAATTCCGCTGGATGCGCGATCGGATCTCTTCACGGTCGGAATCATTTTTTACGAACTGCTGAGTGGCAAGGCGCCGTTCGAGGCCGATACCACGATGGGAAAACTGTGGAAGCGAACGAGCGAGCCCGCGCGGCCCCTGGGTGAGCTGGACCAGACGATCCCGCAACCGCTTTGCGAGATTGTGCGGAGATGCCTGGAAATCGATCCGGAGAAGCGGTTCGCCAGCGCCGCGGAGCTGCTGCGTCAGATTGAGGCATGGCAGGGGCCGTCCGCCGGGACGAGGGT
>Ga0210396_10001041_pt1 | contig 31534 bp, 28 predicted proteins | sample IncBWH17OmetaG_FD_155466 | JGI IMG/M metagenome (GOLD analysis project Ga0210396, IMG submission 155466) | Forest soil microbial communities from Barre Woods Harvard Forest LTER site, Petersham, Massachusetts, United States - Inc-BW-H-17-O ...
GGGTGGGATGGTGGGGGGGGGGGGGGTGTGGGGGGGGGGTTGTGGGGGCGGGGGTGGTTGGGGTGGGGTCGTTGGGGGGGGGACGCGTTGGCGTCGGGGTAGGGATAACCGGGGATGGGATGGTCGGGGCGGGGTTGGTTGGCGTGGGGCTTGTCGGGGTGGGGGTTGTCGGGGTCGGGCTTGTTGGGGTGGGGCTTGTCGGGACGGCGCTGCTGGCGGTTAGACCCACGATGCCTGAGCCGCAACCGGAGAGTGCCAAGCCTGCACATAGAAATGCGATGCCACTTATGCCCCGAAGTGAAACATGAAAACTCATAAAGCTCCTTGGTCAGGTACTGCAATTGTTCAAGGCCAAAAAAGAGCGCAACAAGCCCGACAAATGAGTCAAAACCAAGGTAGCAATGAGATTCGATTAGGGGTGTCCCACATCGGAAGCGCAACGTGCAACTTTCGGGGAACCGGATCCAAAAGGGGAAGGCGACCCGAGGACAAGTGTAACTAAAGTCACTTAGGGTAAAATGATGTCCCGGCGCGCCAGGGGGTGGCGTGAGGAATTTCAAAAAGATTGGATCAGAAAAGACGCGGAAATACACGGTTTCTGAGGATAATGCTGGCCGAGATTAGTGCCTGGCTTCGGCACCCACCTTGACGGCCGCCTTAACCGGGGGGGTTACCATCGTGCTGGTGTCTTTCATGGCTGCGATGGCTTCGTCGTAGCGGCCGCGGACAGAGTTGGCGCGGATGCGGGACATGTCTTCGAGCATCTTCATGCCGTCGCGGAGATAGCTGATGCGGCTGCGCTCGTCGTGGCCCCAGGTAACCGGGACCTCCTGGATGGTGTAGCGGAGCTTGCGGGCGATGAAGAGGATCTCGGGATCGAAGCCCCAGCGCTCGATGGTCTGGAGGCGGAAGATGACCTGGGCCGCGGGACGGGTGAAGGCCTTGAAGCCGCACTGGGTGTCTTTGAAGGGCAGGCCCATGACGGTGCGGGTGATCCAGTTGAAACATCGGCCAAAGAATTGACGGTAGAGCGGTTGGTGGATGGTCTGGCGGGTGCGGTCCATCCAGCGGGACCCAATGGCAACGTCGGCGCCGTTGTCGATGGCGGTGATGAGGCGCTCGGCTTCTTCCATGGGGGCGGAGAGGTCGGCGTCGGTGAACATGACGATGTCGCCGGCGGCCTGGAGGAGGCCGTTGCGGACGGAGTAGCCTTTGCCGCGATTGCCGGGGTTCTGAATGAGGTGCAGACGAGGATGATTGGCCATCCAGCGATGAACGATGGCGGCCGTATCGTCTTTCGATCCGTCATCTACGACGAGGATTTCAGCATCCCAGCCTTGTTCAGCGACGCAGGCGGTGACCCGTTCCAAGGCGTCTTCAATACGCAAACTTTCGTTATAGGCCGGGATTACGATGCTTAAATGGGGGTGTGGCATGCCAGTCGTCAAAGCCTTCGGGAAACCAATTTTGGTACGTGAAGCGGCAAAGGAAGGATCGGTTGCCGCCGTTCATGATACTGCAATATTTAGACGTTTGGGCAACCAATTTGGTCACAATATATTCAAAAGCTCTCGAATTTGAAACTGCCGGCGCGTAAACGCGGTTTGACTCGCCCCGCGTCGGCTAATTGTCCCTGCTAAACTTCAGTTCATGTCAGAAGAGTTTGAATCCCGGGTACCGCCACCACCGCCTCCTCCACCGTCGCCGTATGCGCGTAATTATGGGGTTCCGCCTCCATCGGGTATGCCTGGTTATCCTCCACGCGGGTATGGCTATGTTCCTCCGCGACGGCGCTCTGCATGGTTTTATGTCGGCGTGATTGGAGGGTCGTTCGCGGCGATATTTCTCATGGTGTCGTTGATGGTTTGGCTTACGTTGAGATCGTCCGGTGGGTTGGGTCTGAACCAGAACCAGATTGCGGTGATCGATGTGAGCGGCGTGATTCTGTCGCCAGAAGGGGTGAATGATCAGCTGAGGAAGTTCGGGGATGACTCTTCGGTGAAGGCGATTATTCTGCACATTAATTCGCCCGGGGGTGGGGCGGCTGCGTCGCAGGAGATTTATAACGAGGTTCTGCGGGTACGGAAGGAAAATAACAAGAAGATTGTGGCTTCGGTGGAGTCGGTGGGAGCGTCGGGGGCGTATTACATTGCTTCGGCGTGCGACAAAATTTACGCGAACAATGCGTCGGTGGTGGGGTCGATCGGCGTGGTGATGGAGTGGACCAACTACGGTGAACTTCTGCGGTGGGCCAAGTTGAAAAATGTGACGATTTCAAAGGGTGACCTGAAGACCGCAGGAGACCCGAGCCGGGATCTGACGCCTCAGGAGCAGGCTTACTTCCAGACTCTGGTGGATAACATGTACGCGCAGTTTATCCGCGATGTGGCTGTGGGCAGGCATAGCACGGCGGACAAGATAAAGCCGCTGGCTACGGGGCAGGTGTGGACCGGGGAGCAATCGCTTTCGCTGGGACTGATCGATAAGGTCGGCGGGTTTCGGACTGCGCTGATCGATACGGCGCGCGATGTGGGGATCTCGGGAGAGCCCTCGATCGTTCGGCCGCCCAGGAGCAAACGCGGCCTGTTGGCTTTGCTGACAGATGATGGAGAAGATTTGTTCCCGAATCCGAGCCAGTGGCTGAATCATGCGCCGGGCTTTTACTACATGTGGAAATAACCAAGTAAGGCACGATACTTCCGCCTTTACGCCATGAAGGATGGCAGCGGTGCGGGAGACTAAAAGGGATTTTTCGGGGCGATGTGAACGTGTTTGCGATTTTTTGCATCTCACTCCACTTATGTCCATCTTGATGCATATGCGTTTGCTTGCCCCGAAATGCCTCCATCCCATTTACAATCAACGACAAGATGATCGACCGGGCCTTAGCCCCTCCCCAAGCAGGAAAGGATCCCAATTATGACTAAAGCTGACCTTGTCGACAAAGTAACCGCGCTAGGCGACCTTACACGCCGCGATGGCGAAGTCATCGTCGATACCTTGTTTGATTCTGTCATCGGGGCATTGAAATCCGGTGACAAGATTGAAATCCGTGGGTTCGGGAGCTTTAGGACGCGGCAGCGCAACGCCAGGACCGGGCGCAATCCCAAGACCGGAGCCAAGGTGGATGTGCCAGCCAAACGCGTCCCCTTCTTCAAGCCGTCGAAGGAGCTTCGCGATTCCGTCAACAAACCGTCCGCCGTTAGCACGAGTACCGGCGACGTCGATCCTCATCATCCGCCAGCGATGTAATCCCGATACGGCCGGGTGAATTTCGCCCGGCAATTTCTCTGGATCACCCTTTCCTTCCGAGCCTTCCCGCGTGTTGTCCACAACGCACTATACTGGAGCGAGGTGGAACTGTTTCTCAATATCGTGTGGCTGTCGGTGTCCTTTCTTCTGGTCATCCTAAGCGTTCATTCGATCCGTCACGGACACACGAAGCTGTCGTGGAGTGCGGGAGTTGCACTGTGTCTTCTGCTGGTGCTTCTGTTTCCCGTCATCTCGATGACGGACGACCTGCAGGCCATGACTGCGACTGCAGAGGTTGAGCATGTCTTACGTCGTCACCATGACGCGCCTTCGCTGCACATGGGTAATAACGTTCTGGATACGATTGCTCTTCTCGCACTGATACTGATTGGAATTGCACTGCCGACCGTTGGTTTGATTCGCGTACAGACCCATGGATATCCGGCGGTTCTGCTGGATGGCTTCGTCCGTGCCTTCGGCGTGCGGCCGCCACCTAGCGCAGCTTTGCTTGCCATTTAGCAAACTGCGCGAAAGAAATTCTGCGTTCAACTACCCCGGGATAACCCAAAACTTAATTTAAAGGCAGGCATGACCAAGAAAGTCCTTCTTGCACTCTGGGCGGTTCTGTTAGCAGTTCCTCCAACACTGACGGCGCAGGCACCGACACCTCCTCTATCACCCAGCGCAACCGCTCCGCTAACGCTGCAACAGGCTGTGGAGCGGGCCCGCACCGGAAATGCTTTGCTGATCTCGGCTCGTCAGCACGTTACCGCTGTGCAGGCGACGAAGATCACCGCGGGTCTTCGCCAGAACCCAACATTCACTGCGCTAGGGCAAGGCGTTACTCTGCCGGAGGTCAACAACAACGGCGGCAACCCCTATTACTACTCGGCGAGCGTCTCGCGGCTCTTCGAGCGAGGGCAGAAACGCCGCTGGCGTCTGGAGGGTGCGGACGCAACGGCAGACCAGACGGAGAGCCAGTATCGGGACCAGGAACGGCAGCTTGTGTTGGCCGTTCGACAGGCGTTTACGGCTATGCTGCTGGCTAAAGCTTCGCTTGGCGTTGCGCAGGAGAATCTGACCGACTACCAGAAGACGGTGCAACTGAGCCAGGCCCGGCTGGACGCGGGAGATATTACACGGACGGACTTCGAACGGATCGACCTGCAAACGGCGCAGTTTGAATCGGACTTCGATACGGCCCGGCTGAATCTGCAGCAGGCCAGCTCGCAGTTGCAACTGCTGTTCGGCGTGGACCGACCTGATCCGACGATGGACATCGTAGGAACGCTCGACCCGCCGGCGGTGCCCCTGACCATGGCCGATGCGGAGACACAGGCGCTAGCGGCGCGACCGGACTACACAGCCGCAAGGCAAGCCCTGCTGATCGCGCAGGCCAACGCTAAGTACGCCATTGCAAGCGGAACGACAGACCCAACGGTAGCCACCGAGTACGAACGCAGCGGCGCAGACAACACCTTCGGCGTCAATGTATCCATTCCACTGCGCATCTTCGACCGAAACCAGGGCGAGAAGGAGCGCACACGGTATGAGGTGGAGTCGAGTCGCTTTGCTGTGACGGCCGCCCGAAACCAAGTCGTCTCCGATGTGGACCAAGCGTGGATGGCGCTCGATACAGCGCAGCGCATGGCGCACCGCTACAACAGCCACTACCTAGACGAAGCCGGACGCGTCCGTGACAATCTTCAGTTCAGCTACCGCAACGGCAATTCGACACTGCTGGATTATCTTGAGGCCCTTCGCGACTACCGCTCGATTCACCTGAGCAGTCTTAATGCGAACGCACAGGTCTGGCTTGCCATCCATCAACTCAGCTTCGCCACCGCGACGGAAATCATTCCATGAAAGCACACATGACACGAACTGAATCGCTTCTGCTGCTCTCGCTTTTTGTTGCGCCGTTGACGGCGTGCAAATCGACACCACCTCCTGCCGCTGAGAACCAGCCTACGAACGTCGGCATAGAAACAACCATTGCGCACGTGCAGCAGAGCACCGATTTCCTTGAGGTGCCCGCACGTATCTCCGCCGATCCTTCGCGCGTCGTGCGCATCTTTCCTCCGCTTAGCGGACGCATTCTTGGTCTGCGCGTTCTGCCGGGCCAGGAGGTGAAGAAGGGTGATGTGATTGCACAGCTACAGAGCAGCGATATCGCCGCGGCCAGAGCTGACTTCGAAAAGGCGAAGATCGAGGTGCTTCGCGCCGATCGCGCGTTAACCCGCGGCAAGCTGTTGTTACAGCATGAGGTGCTTTCGCAGGCCGACTACTACGAACTCGAAGCCACCGCGCAGACGGCCCACTCCGAACTGGAGCGGTCGCGCCAGAGGATTCACGAACTGGGCTTTGCAGAGGACGGCGTCTCCGATGACGTTGCGTTGCGTGCGCCGATCTCGGGCGTGGTGCTTGATATTGGCACGGCGGCTGGTGAGATGCAGCGCTCGCTCGATAACGCGACGACAATCGCGACGATCGCGAACATCGATACGGTTTGGATCGTAGGCGATGTCTTCGAACGCGATCTTGCATCGCTGAAACCTGGGCGCGAGGTGCAGATTCGTGTTCCGGCGTATCCCGATATGCAGTTGTCCGGTCGCATTGCGAATGTTGGTGATGCCCTGGACCCGAACACACACACGCTGAAGCTGCGCGTTGTGCTACCGAATCCAAACCACCTGCTAAAGGCCGATATGTTTGCGACAATTCGCGTTCCCGGAGCTTTGCGAAACGCCGTCATTCTGCCAGCAACCGCTGTGTTGCATGAAGGAGAGAAGACTTACGTCTTCGTTCCTAATGGATCGGGCGGCTTCGATCAGCGTGTTGTTACGACAGGACGGTCGTTTGACTCAGGCGGGGTGAAGAGTGTCGAAGTGCTGACAGGGCTGAACGATGGCGACAAGGTCGTCACAACCGGAGGGGCGTTACTGCGTCCCGCGAGCGGAGAATAAGCGTGCAACCATTCATCCGACTCTTCATCCGCTATCGCGCCATCGTTCTGATCATCTTCTGTGTGATGCTCGCCGCGGGAACCTTTGCACTGACGCGGCTCGACATTGAAGCGTATCCCGATCCCTCGCCACCGCTGGTCGAGATCATCACACAAAATCCATCGTGGTCTGCCGAAGAGATGGAGCAGCAGGTTACGGTGCCGATTGAGACTACGATCAACGGCACACCGCATCTCGAACAAGTGCGTTCGATCAGCATCTTTGGGCTCTCCGATGTGAAGCTCTACTTCAGTTTTGACAGCGAGAACTTTCGAGACCGCCAAGAGGTGCTGAACCGTCTGCAGACGTTGACGCTGCCGAATAATTTACAGCCGCAACTCTCCCCTTGGTCGCCTATCGGTGAGATCTTTCGCTATCAACTTGTAGGGCCCGGTTACACGCTCAACGAGATCAAAGCAACACAGGATTGGCTGGTGCGCCGCGAGTTGAAGCAGGTACCGGGCATCATCGACATCACGACGTTCGGCGGAACGACGCGGCAGTATCAGATCGAGACTGATCCGAATAAGATGCTGAGCTTCGGCATCACTCTGCCTCAGGTGCTGAACGCTGTGCAGTCATCGAATGCGAATGCCGGCGGAAACTATCTGCAACTCGGCAATCAGAACGTGAATATCCGTTCGCTCGGCCAGGTGCATACTGTCGAGGACATCGGTGCGATCGTTGTAGCAGCGAAGAACGGCGCGCCGATTGCGGTGCGCGACATCGGCAAGGTCACGGAAGGTTTTCAGCCTCGGCTGGGCCAGGTGGGCCGGGATAAACAGAACGATATCGTGCTTGGGATCGTTCTGCTTCAGAAGGATGAGAAGTCGATTCCTGCGCTTCAGGCACTGAAGGTGAAGATTGCGCAACTCAATACCGGCAGCTTGCTTCCTCCGGGGATGCACATCAGTACCGTCTATGACAGAACGGTTTTGATCAGCCGCACGACGCATACGGTTCGCGAGGTCATCATTACCGGCCTTGTGCTCGTCACGCTGGTGCTGCTGTCGATGCTGGGCGATCTACGCATTACGTTTATCGCTGCTGTCACGATTCCGTTTGCCGTGTTGTTCGCCTTTGGCATGATGGTGCTTACCGGGCGCTCTGCGAATTTGATCTCGATTGGCGCGATTGACTTCGGCATTCTGGTCGATTCATCCATCATTGTGCTCGAGAGCATCTATCGAAAGCTCACGCGCCGGATACCTGGTGAAGAGACTGGAAACCTGATTGTTGAAGGCGTTGCGGATGCCGCTACTCCGGTTCTGTTTTCTACCGCAATCATTCTGGTCGCGTTTATTCCGCTCTTCACCATGCAGGGTGTAGCTGGGCAGATCTTCTCGCCGATGTCGGTGACGTATGGATTTGCTCTTCTCGGTGCGCTGCTGTTTGCTCTGGTGTTTGCGCCTGTGCTGGGCTATATCACGGCGCCTACGGAGCAGAAGGTTGGCGATGGCTATACATGGCTGAGCCGCTTTCTGCGCAAGCGATATGAGAGCGCGCTGCACCTTGCATTGAATCACACGGCGCTGGTTTGGATTGGCGCTGCAGCTATGCTCGGTATCGGCATCCTGTGTTTCATTCTTGTGGGTGGTGAGTTTATGCCGCCGCTTGAAGAAGGCAATCTTTGGATTCGCGCGACACTGCCGCAGGATATTTCGTTCGATACATCGGCTAACATCGCTAATCAGCTTCGCGCTGTGATTGCCGAGTCGCCTGAGGTTACTCAGGCCGTCTCGCAGATGGGCCGGCCGGATGATGGAACAGACGTCAGCACCTTCAACAATATCGAGGTCTCGGTTCAGCTAAAGCCGCAGGAGGAGTGGCGGCGTGGGTTGACCAAACCTCAGTTGATCGATGAGATGAACAACCGGCTTTCGCGCTTTCCCGGCATCGAGTTGAACTTCTCGCAGAACATTCAGGACAACGTGGAAGAGGCGATGTCCGGTGTGAAGGGCGAGAATTCGCTGAAGCTTTTCGGCGATGATTTTGACACGCTCACGAGCCTTGCGGAGAAGATTGAGCAGGTGATGAAGTCTGTTCCTGGCGTTGCGGATGTGGGTGTCTTCAAGGTTGGTGGCCAGCCATCGCTGATCATCCAGATCGACCGCACGAAGGCTGCTCGCTTCGGCATTCTTGCGGGTGACATCAATGCCGCGGTGCAGGCAGCAATTGGTGGGGCGCCTGTGTCACAGGTGATTCAGGGGGACCGGCGGTTTGATCTTACGGTGCGATATCCGGAGGCCAATCGCAGCAGCCCGGACGCTATCCGCGCAATCCTTGTGCCAACTGCGGATGGTAGCCGCATACCGCTGGGACAGGTCGCCAATGTGGTGATTCGCGAGGGAAGCTTTATGATCTATCGCGAAGATGGACGCCGCTATATTCCGATCAAGTTCAGCGTTCGCGGGCGAGATCTTTCAACCACCATCACGGAGCTGCAGGCCAAGCTGAAGCAGGTCGTGCCTATGCCCACTGGCTACGACTATACGTGGGCAGGTGAGTTCGACAGCCTGCGCAAAGAGCAACGGCGTCTGGCGGTGATCATTCCGATATCGCTGGCGATCATTGTTATTCTGCTCTACATCCAGTTCAACACATGGAAGGATGCCTTTATCATCATCGCTACGCTGCCGTTCGCGGCTGTGGGCGGTGCTGCGTCGCTCTTCATCACACATACGCCGTTCAGTATCTCGGCTGCGGTCGGCTTTACTTCGTTGATCGGAGTGGCGACGCTGGGCGCTGTCGTCTTTATGTCCGGCGTGCGCCGTGCCCAGCGAGAGAGCATCAACGGTACGGGGCTTGAGCATGGATGCGTTGATGAGATGCGTCCTGTAGTGATGGCTTGCATGGCCGCTGGGTTGGGACTTTTGCCAGCGGCGCTCTCACACGGCATTGGAGCGCAGGCGCAACAGCCTTTGGCTCGAGTCGTCGTGGGCGGCATGATTACTACTGTTATTGCGATTCTCTTTGTGATGCCGCTGCTGTTGCGCCAGCCTCCTCATCCGCGGAGTGCAGAGGTAGAAATGGAATAGAAAAGACTCCGAGTAAATCGTAGACTTTCACTCGGGGTCGATTCCCACCACATTCAGCATTCGTCCGGCGATACCGTGCTCTGCGCGATGTGAGAAGTAGCGAGGTCTTCCCTGCTCGTCGCGCGAGCATGCTGTGCATTCGCCGATTATGGTGATCTTCGACGGTTCGACGCCGGCCGCGAGTAATTGGCGCTGGTTTGCCTTCCACAGGTCAACGTACATCGGGGATTGGGTTTCGACGTGACGCGGTGTCTGGTCGGAGTCGGATGAGAACAGCTCATGCGCGTAGTCGAACTGTGAGTCGAATGCGGTTCGAACCTCATCGCCGATAGCGTAGCAGCAGGCTCCGATGCTCGGGCCTATGGCGGCTATGAGGTTCTCGGGCTTTGAGCCGTACTCCTGTGTCATCTTCGCGATCCCGTGCTCCACAATTCGGGCGGCGGTTCCACGCCATCCAGCGTGGAAGGCGGCTACGGTGCGCTCTTTCACGTCTGCTACCAGTACCGGAACGCAGTCCGCGGTACCGACTCCGAGCATCAAGCCGGGGAGGTTCGTCATCAGGCCATCGCCCTCGAGGACGGCCTTGCCTTCCGGTGTCTGAAACTTGCCCGCGAAGGGGCCGTCTTCCTGCCGGATCGTCTGGGTTATACCGGAGTGAATCTGACGGACGGTTACAAGCGTGAAATCATGGTTTCCAGCCGGTTCGCCAGTTACTGCCCTAAGAAAGCGACGTCGATTCTCGGCTACACAGGCCGGGTCATCCTCTTTTGTCCAGCCGAGATTGAGGGTATCTCCACCATAAACAGCCGAAACACCTCCGGCCCGGGTGCTAAAACCATGCCGCAACCACCCGAATTGCTCCCACTCCTTAACGCGTACAACATCAAGTTCTGTAACTTGTTGATCCATAATATGTTCCACTTGTAATACTCCCTGCCATCGCACGTGATTGTGACTGGAAATCTGCCGGTTGACTGATTCATTTCATCAGGCGAAAAAATCGAAAACGTTTCTCTCTTTACATTGTGACTTTTGCAGCTTCGAAGCGTCTACAATCAGTTGTCGCTGTTTTGTGAGAATGGGCCCTAGGCAACATTTGCGGTTGGGCTAACCTCCTTTTGTTTCAACAAAATTTGCATCCTAGCGCGCGGGTCTGTAAGATACCGCGATTGTAGACATGAGAGCGAATGTGCCTAACGTAGCCCCGCAGTTTCTCCGTTCCCGTATCGGCAAGGTCTGTGTTGCCATCATCGGCACCACTGCCACCGAAATGCTCGAAAAAGCGAGCGCCGCTGTAAAGGAAACTACCTTCCTCGAATTCCGACTCGATTATCTCGATAAGCCTCTACTTGCTTTACCGAAGCTGAAACACTTCTTTGCCGATAACACTGCTGCTACCGGCATTGCGACCTGTCGACGCCAAGCGAATGGCGGAAAGTTTTCCGGAACGGTTGCGGCCGAAGTAGAGATTCTTTCGAAGGCAGCGGCGGCTGGATTCCATCTTATCGATCTGGAATTGGAGTCAGTCGAGTCGTTGAAGAAGGGTGAGTTGCACAAGCTTCGCGAGGCGGGCGCTGCGCTCATCATTAGCCATCACGACTTTACCTCGACCAAGGACCTCGACGGCATCTACGAGAGGATCTCGCCGTTTCAGCCGGACTTCATCAAGATCGTTCCCACGGCGAAGACGCTTACCGATAACGTCACGTTGATGCGTTTTCTGGAGCGCATGACGGATCACTCGAACATTATCGGCATCTGCATGGGCGATGCGGGCATCATCTCGCGAGTGCTTGGCGTGCGCGCGGGGAGTGCATTTACGTTTGCCGCTGCGACGCCGGGTGAAGAGACCGGGCCCGGACAGATCGCCGCTCGTACGTTGATTGAGACGTACCGCATCGAACAGGTGGATGCAGCCACCAAGGTATATGGTGTTGCGGGAAATCCGATAAAGAGCTCGCTCTCGCCTGTGATGATGAACACAGCGTTCCGACGGGAGACTGTGAATGCGGTTTATCTTGCGCTGCAGGCCACCAAGATCGCCGATCTTTTGAAGCTCGTGCAGGAGATTCCGATTCAGGGGCTTAGCGTGACGATGCCGCTGAAGCAGGAGATTATGGCTCATCTTGAGAAGACCGATCCGCTTTCGGCCAAGATTGGCGCTTGCAATACTGTACTCCGTGCCCAGGACGGCAAGCTGTATGGCTTCAATACGGATGTCGCCGGCATCATAGGGCCACTCGAGAAGCGGATGTCGTTGCGTGGAGCCAAGGCGTTGGTGCTGGGTGCAGGAGGAGCCGCGCGGGCCGCTGTGTTTGGGCTGCGAGATAAGGGTGCGGATGTGTTCATCCTTAACCGCACTGCGGAGACTGCGCAGAAGCTGGCGAAACAGGCGGGCGCGAAGACGATCAAGAAGGATGCACTGACAAAGAATCCTTTTGATGTGATCATCAATGCCACGCCTATTGGAATGGCAGGGCAAAAGGGTGCACAGGTGCTCGAAGCGAAAGACCTGAACACAAAGCTGGTGTTTGATCTGGTCTATAACCCGGTAGAGACCCCGTTGCTGCGTGCGGCACGGCAGCAGAGCATTCCTATCATTACGGGCGTTGAGATGTTTGTGCATCAGGGCGCAAGGCAGTTCGAGATATGGACGGGCAAGCCCGCTCCTGAAGAGGAGATGTTGCGGGTGGTGATTCATACGCTGCGGCAGGCTGCCGAAGCCGCTGAAGCCCCTGCATCGACTCCTAAGTCGAAAAAAGCTTCTTGAAATTTTTTCCACTTGCAGCGAAGCAAAGGCCCCGGTCAATACGGGGCTTTGCTGTTTGTCTAAGAATCTGTTGAAAAACTTAACACTGATTTGCACCGATGAGACGGATTTAAGGACTCAAAAGCAAGAGCAGCGACGAAATACAGGGATCCTTCACTCCGTTCAGGATGACGACATAAAACAAAGAACAGCAAAAGCTCTCAACCAGGAGTTTTTAATGGGTTCTAAGATCGTTCGCATCGCTCTCAATTTGAGAGTTACACTCGATTCGCATTTGTTTCTTCCAGAGATGAGCGACGGTAGTGCCTTCATTGGATACCGCGCCTTGTGGGAATGGCAGGATTGTTGCCGGAAAGGAACGAACATGCAACAGGAAGATGTCATTGAATTCAAAGGTCAGCTCCGAGGGGATCTGATCGAGCCTACCGATGTGCAATACGAAAAGGAACGCAGGGTCTATAACGCCATGATCGATCGCAAACCGCGTCTGATCGCCAAGTGCGTAGACGTGGCCGATGTGATGGCTGCCCTTCATTTCGGCCACAAACATGGTCTGCGGGTTTCGATTCGCGGCGGGGGCCATAATGCCGGAGGTTTGGGAGTCTGCGATGATGGCCTGGTCGTCGACCTTTCCCCTATCAAGTACGTTCATGTCGATCCGGCAACAAAAACAGTGCGTGTGGGTGGTGGTTGTACCTGGGGCGATGTTGATCATGCTACGCATGCATTTGGGTTAGCAGTGCCATCTGGAATCATTTCGACAACCGGTGTTGGAGGCTTGACTCTGGGTGGCGGCATGGGCCACCTTACACGAAAGTATGGATTGACCATCGATAATCTGTTAGCTGCCGACGTTGTCCTGAGTGATGGAAGATTTGTGACAGCAAGTGCCACCGAGAATGCCGACCTGTTCTGGGCCATCCGAGGTGGCGGAGGAAACTTTGGCGTGGTGACGTCGTTTCTGTTCCAGGCGCATCCCGTTCAAATGGTGTGTGCCGGCCCAATGTTATGGAACCTGGAGCAGGCCGCTGATCTTATGAAGTGGTATCGCGAATTCATCGTTCAAGCGCCGGAAGAGATCAACGGTTTCTTCGCATTTCTGACCGTTCCACCGGGACCGCCCTTCCCGGAAGATTTGCATTTCAAAAAAATGTGCGGCATCGTATGGTGCTCTACCGGAACTCTGGAACAGGCAAACGAGATTCTCGAACCGCTGCGCAGCTTCCGGCGCCCGGCCTTCGAATTTTTCGCGCCCATGCCTTTTCCCATGCTGCAAAGCATGTTCGACGGAATTTATACTCCGGGTTTGCAGTGGTACTGGAAGGCTGACTTTGTGAAGGAACTGAGCGACGAGGCAATCGCTCTCCACATAAAACATGGCTCGGATCTGCCCTCGCTACACTCGACGATGCATCTCTACCCCATCAACGGAGCCGCGCACAAGCCGAGAAACGATGCCACCCCGTGGAGCTATCGCGACGCAACCTGGAGCGAAGTGATTGTCGGCGTTGACCCGGATCCAGCGAATACGGATCACATTACCGCGTGGGCTAAAAACTACTGGGAAGCGCTGCATCCATACGGAGCCGGAGGGGCGTACATCAACTTCATGATGGAAGGCGAGGGTGAAGACCGCATTCGCGCAACCTACCGCGATAACTACGATAGGCTGGTTCGGATCAAAGCGAAGTACGATCCGAATAATTTCTTCCGGGTCAATCAGAACATCCGACCGGACGCAGACACGATGCGCTCATAAGCGGCTAAGCCGAATGTGGAGGACATAGGCTCCGCCAGAACCTGAATGGTTACAGCCGAGCCGGAAGAAAGCCCGCCCGACTCGAAAAGAGCATCCCATTTCGAAGTTGAAGGAGTAACGTTCCGCTGTTGCAAATGTTAGACTGTTTTGCCATGCCACAAGGCGCCCCAACCCTGCTGATCGAGAAACTGGAAGCCGTCGCTATCGACATTGAGGCTATAGAGCGGTTGATCGTCTCGGAGCCGCCGGACACCTCGGACCAGTTGCTGGCGCTGCGCACGATACAGGAGTTATATCGGCGCCTCGCCGACGACCTCCGCATAGCCATCTCCCTCTTCGAGTAGATCTCGACCGACTCTGGACCCTTGAATGCTATTCCTAGTGCAATGTGGAGCTTTTTTGCTACTGGGGAAATCCCCAGTATGCAGGAGGTTCGAGAAATGAAACTGTCCAACTATTCCGATGGCCGCATTAGGGCCCGTTTACTGATGCTCCCATGCACACCCGAAAAGCGCACGATTTCTGCAAGAGTGAAGCTCCGAATAAGCCGGCGTACCAATCCTCACGAAGGAGGAACAGATGAGTACACGCACGGGCATGGAACCAAAAGAGAAGCTGGACGCTGCAAAACTTCTCGAACAATACGGATGTGGTCCTATCCAGTTCATGGCGGGAGATGGACTGTATCAACGACATCTCAGCTTCGACAATGTTACGGATGAGAAAGCCATCGGTCCACGTGAGCGCTTTGACGCTATTGCGCGCTCTGTGCGTGACGTTCTTTCACACCGATGGGTGCTTACCGAAAAAACGTACGAACAAAAAAATGCTAAACGTGTGTACTACCTCTCGATGGAGTTTCTCCTTGGCCGCTCTTTGGCAAACAATATCACCAACCTTCTGCTCGATGGGGTCGTCACAGAAGCAGCAAAGAAAAATAACGTGGATTTGCTTTGGTTGCTGGAACAAGAGGATGACGCGGGCCTGGGTAACGGGGGACTCGGCCGTTTGGCAGCCTGTTTTCTTGACTCCATGGCTACTATGCAGCTTCCAGCCATGGGCTACGGGCTGAGATACGAATATGGCATGTTTAAACAATTCGTTGAAGACGGCTGGCAACAAGAGAAGCCGGACAATTGGTTACGTCAACCGGATCCTTGGGAAGTCCCACGGCCGCACGAGAAGGTCGAAATCAAGCTGAACTCTTCTTTTGAACTGCAGGGTGGGACATTACGACTAATTTCCGGAAGACCGAGCACATTGTGGGGTATTCCTTTTGACCGCCCAGTAATCGGCTATGGGGGTAAGAACGTAAACACACTGCGGCTCTGGGCTGCAAAGAGTCCAGATTATTTCGACTTTCAGAGATTTAGCCGCGGCGATTTTGTTGCTGCGCAAACGGAGGCCCTCGCGGCTGAGTCGATAACGCGGGTTCTGTACCCGGATGACACTACAAATTTGGGCAAAGGGTTGCGTCTCGTACAAGAATATTTTCTGGTGGCTTGTTCACTGACGGATATCATCCGACGCTTCCGCCGGAACAACGCAGATTGGAGCACGTTACCAGAAAAATTGTCGATCCAGTTGAATGATACGCACCCAGCCATGGCGGTTCCGGAGATGATGCGCGTCCTGCTGGATGATGTACATCTTGAATGGGATCAAGCATGGGAGCTTACGCAACAGACATTGGCCTACACGAACCATACGCTACTACCCGAAGCTCTCGAGAAGTGGCCCGTTGAATGGTTTGAGACACTATTACCGCGGCATCTGGAGATCATTTACGAGATCAACCGACGTTTGCGTGATTCGATCCAGACCCGGTTTCCCGGCAATAACCAGCGTGTTGCAAGCATGAGCCTCGTCGAAGAGGGTCCTCAGCGCAAAATTCGCATGGCCAATCTGGCGATCGTCGGTTCGCACAGCACCAATGGGGTCGCCGCGATTCATTCCCATCTGCTCAGGACGACGACGGTCAGAGACCTCGCCGAGATGTTTCCAGAACGCTTCAATAACAAAACAAATGGCGTCACGCCTCGACGCTGGCTCCTGCTCGCCAATCCCGCTCTCACCACAACCATCACCGAAGCGATTGGGAGTGGCTGGATTACTGACCTCAAGCAACTGAGCAATCTTAAGCCGCTTGCCAGGGACCGGGGTTTTCAAGAAGCATTCCTCAAGGCTAAACGCGAAGCCAAAGTTCGGTTTGCAGAATGGCTTGTAACGAGCACAGGGCAAACGGTGAACCCGGACTCGATTTTTGATTGTCAAGTGAAACGGATTCACGAATACAAGCGGCAACTGCTGAATGCGCTGCGGGTTGTCGTGCTCTACAACCGTATTCGGAAAGACCCGGACATTGCCATGGCACCACGAACGTTTTTCTTCGCTGGCAAGGCAGCACCGGCGTATCAACTGGCAAAGTTGATCATCAAATTCATCAACAACGTTGCCAGGACTATCGACGGCGACCCTGTCGTTCGCGGCCGTCTGAAGGTCATATTTCTACCAGACTACCGCGTCTCGCTTGCGGAGAGGTTGATTCCAGCGGCCGATGTATCGAATCAGATCTCAACGGCCGGCTACGAAGCTAGTGGCACGAGCAACATGAAGTTTATGATGAACGGTGCTTTGACCCTCGGGACACGGGACGGCGCAACTATCGAAATGGTCGAAGAGGCTGGCGAGGACAATTTCTTTCTGTTTGGACTGACAGCGAATCAGGTCGCCGACAGTCGCGCATGGTACAGCCCACGCTGGCATTATGAAAACGAGCCGGAGACACGTGCTGCATTGGACTTGATTTTCTCCAACTTCTTCAGTCGTTACGAACCGGGGATCTTCTCATCCATCTACGACGTATTGTTGACGAATGGAGATTACTACATGCACCTCGCGGACTTCAGATCTTACCTCGAGGCAGACCATAGGATGCTTGGGTTGTACGCTCATCAAGAAGAATGGGCGAGCAAGGCCATTTTGAATGTTGCGAGTTCAGGCAAGTTCTCGAGTGATAGGACGATCGGTGAGTACGCGAAAGACATATGGAACGTCGTACCGTGTCCAGTGGTATGAGATCACAGCCAGAGGCTGCGGTCGCTTTAACTATCTGAAATAAACGGATAAATCAGAGTAAGAATTGGTGCCGGGAGGGGGGCGAACCCCCACGATCCGAAGATCGGCGGATTTTGAGTCTGTTTCAAGCCCACGAGGCACCCTCCTGCACCGTCCTGCATGCCATCGAATAAACGCCTAATATGCATATACTTACCTTCGTTTTCCACGTCGCACCAATTCGCACAAATTAGTACCAAATACCGGTACAAACCGGCACCAGATTTCTTCACTCAGTCGCCTTTTGTCGACAGTAGACCGGTGGAATGCCATTTGTCCGAACAGCCGATTTGACGGATATGTGAAACTTGGGTGTCGGCCGATTAGGTTCATCGAAGAGTCGAGACATCAAATTTGCATCGAGAAACGATTGCGTTGACGAACCATTGACCTCCAGCGCCCCCATTGACCCCCAAGAATCGCAGTTGTCGATAAATCGCCGAGGCAATCAATGAGTGCATTGCCACTGTGGGTGTTGAAAAACTCAGTGCGCGAGAACGGATTTTGATGGTATGTTGAGGCACCGATTGTCAGCTAGCGCAAAACACCACTGTTGAGCAGGAAACGTGCTAAGTAAATGCTACACAACGTCTGCCAGGGGGAGCTAATGAACTCAATGTCCCGAAGGATTTTCGTCGCGGCACTTTGGCTTATGGCCGTCGGGCTTGCGTCTGCTGCCCGCGCGCAAGGCAAGCCGCCGGCAAATGCTAGCGCAACGTTGTTCCAGAATGTGCGCATCTTCGATGGTAGAGGCGCTTCCCTCTCCGCACCGTCCAATGTGCTGATCAAGGGCAATATCATCGAGCGCATCTCGACCGAGCCGATTGCCCCCGAGCCAGGCATGACGGTAATCGCCGGGAACGGGCGAACGCTGATGCCCGGCCTGATCGACGTACACTGGCATGCGATGCTGATACGGGCTGATCCTGTTCAAGCGCTCGCCGGTGACGTCGGATTCAACAATATCGCGGCGGGGGTCGAGGCGACAGACACGCTGATTCGCGGCTTCACCACCGTCCGCGACGTTGGCGGTCCCGTATTCGGACTGAAGGCGGCTATCGACGCAGGGTTGATCGCGGGACCCCGAATCTATCCCTCGGGAGCAGTGATCACGGTGACGAGTGGACACGGGGATTTCCGCCAGTTGTCGGAACTGCCGCGGACGGTCGGCACGCTCAGTCGCATGGAACAGATTGGCGCCAGTATGGTCGCCGACAGCCCCGACGAGGTACGCCTCCGCGTCCGCGAGCAACTCATGCAGGGTGCCTCCCAGATCAAACTGACGGCAGGCGGCGGTGTTGCCTCGCCGTTCAGCCCGGTCGACGTGTCGACTTTCACGGAGGCGGAACTGCGGGCGGCTGTTGAAGCGGCCGGGAATTGGGGCACTTACGTCACCGTGCACGCCTTTACGCCCGAGGCGATTCAGCGATCCATTGCCGCCGGTGTGAAGTGTATCGAACACGGCTTCCTGATGGACGAGGCCACCGCCAAGCTGATTGCCGAGAAGGGTGTGTGGTTGAGTACCCAGCCTCTCCCCGAGGCGTTGAGGGAAGGTTTTCCGGTAGGCTCAGTCCAACGAGCCAAGGCTGATGAAGTCTGGCCTGGCATAGCCCGGACCTACGAGCTGGCGAAGAAATACAAGCTCAAGACCGCCTGGGGCACCGATGTCCTGTTCTCCCAAGCGTTGGCGCAGCAACAGGGGGCAATTCTGGCCTCGCTTGTGCGCTGGTACCGTCCCGCCGAAGCGCTCGCAATGGCAACCGGAACCAACGCCGAACTGCTGGCACTGTCCGGCAAACGCAATCCGTATCCTGGCAAGCTCGGCGTCGTGGAACAGGGAGCGCTGGCCGATCTGCTGCTGGTCGACGGCAATCCACTGGAGAATATCAACCTGATCGCCGACCCCGCCAAGAACTTCAAGGTCATCATAAAGGACGGGCACGTATACAAGAATGTCCCGTGAGCCTAGCTACTCCGGTCGGCTCATGTCCCCTGTTTGCCCGTCTGCGGGACGTAATACATCCTCACAAACAATCGGACGGTGCAGGACTGTGAGTGTAACCGCCACTGTTTGCACCAAATGGGCTCAACTCCATGTTTGTCCGTCATCCGGGCTTAATCTACTGCCTGAGCGAATTGGAAATCATCTCCTGAGAGCCGGCCACCGTGCTATTTCATGCGGGCTTTAATGGCCAGTCCTTCGTCCACCGGGATAACCCCCACGGCAAACGGTGTCCCCTCGTCGTCCCCGATGGATGGAAGAGGGGTTTGGGGGTGCTTGGTGCCAAGCAGGGTCTCGTAGCCGGGAAGGTAAACCATGATATGCGGATGCCAATGGCCCGCCGGTCCAAGCACTTGGTCCGCCGACCACATGTAGGCAAAACACACTTCTGGGCGCTTGGGGATCTCGCCTTTGGCGTAAGCGGCTTGTACCCGCTCGGCAATTTCCTCGGCTGTCTTGCCTTCCAACCCCAGCTTTGTCCGAAGTTCGTAGTAAGGCAGCACAGTTCGCGAGGCTAGTGGGTCGAGACAAATGGGAGCCCGGGTTTTTGCGTCGTAATTGATGTAGTCCCGGACTTGGACCGGAGTGTACGTCGGAGCTCCGGTGAATCCGCGCATGACTACGCACACAAAACCGTTGTCCCCCTCGTGCACGGTTTGAAATCCGGACGCCGTGAAGACCTTTATCGTCGCGTGGTCGGAAACGTAGTCCGGAGCCGCGCTCTTGGCCAGAGCAATTTCGGCGTCTCGCGCCATCATGTATTCGCTGAGCGGAGGGTACTTGGGACTTTGCGCGAACATGGGAACAACATCCAGAGTTGCAAGTAAAAGAATCAGGACCACTGGAAACTTTGTCATTTCAGAATCTCCTCGTCAAAAAATCAAATTGCTTTCACATCCGCTATTACGACTAGAGGCCGCAAGATCCGCATTCAGGATTGGCGCACAGGGGAATCTGCGGGCACGAGCTTTGATTGCGCCCAAGCTTGTCTGCGGCCCTGGTTAGCAGAGGTTCAGTTGGCGACGGGTGTCGCCATCGCACGCCCAGCCGCCCGTCGCGCATCGGTGACGTTGCCGCGATGCATCGTCTGGTGCAGGGCCAGCACAAGGAAGCTCTGCCCGTAGGTGGCGAACTCCCGCTCCCGTCCTTTGGGCGGCGCCTTCGTAGGCTTGTCGAGGTCCTCTTCGCTCAAGGACTCCAGCAGCTTCAGGTTCTGCTCGCGCAATTGAAGGTATTTTTCACGAACTTCGGTGAAGGGTGGATACACGCTAGGATCGGAGACGGGTTCGGAGTTCTCACCAAAATACTGTTGCCACTCTGCCGCGGGATTCTTGTCTGCGAAAAGTACGGCCGGAATCATGCCCTCAACGAGCGTAAGATGACCCAGAACCCAGAGCGGATGGCACCCTCCGTTTGGCGTTGGAAACGTCGTTGCAGCGCCGCTCATCTCGTCGATTGCACTCAGCACCGCTCCATTCGAAACGGACAGCGCAAATTGGATAGCATCTTTCGTGTGCATTTTTCCTCCTGGAATTGGACTCTTATCCCGAATTACGGCTCTCAAGCCGTCCAGGATACGGCCCAGCAAATGGTCAGGAAGTAATCAGGAAGGATCGGTCATGACCACGGAGGTCGCCGCTGGGAGAACCCACGCGCAATGCGCGTAATCCACGATACGGACGATGTGCTGATCGATCACGTGGAGCCGAGCAACCGAAGCAGGCCTCCACTGGTCGCGGTGTTCATGCAGCGCGACGATCACCAACTCGCTGTCCACCTCTGCCACCGCCAGCTGCCACGGCACTGTCTGGCGTTCGTAGTTCTTGAAATATGGCGCTTTTTCGACGGGACCGGCAAAGCGATCGACAACACGAAGTTGAGCGTCCGCGCTGATTAATTCCCGCAATCCATCCCAATCACGCTTATTAAAGCGGTCAACATAGAGGTGTAAAAGTCGCGACAATTCTGGATTTGGTTGGCGGCGTGATCTCACCGGTTCAGGCAAGGCGGCCAATTTCGACCGGCCCCGGTTCAGCGCGGCCTTGACGCCACCCACAGTCGAGCCGACCAGCTCCGCGATTTCTTCGAGCGTGTAATCAAAAACATCCTTGAGCAGTACGGATGCGCGTTCCTTGGGAGGTAGACATATCACGAGCTGTTCAACGGCCCGGCCGACGCCAAGGACAGCAGGATCGGCAGGCATCATGGAATCTGGACCCATGGCAGCGGTTTCGGCCTCAACGCGCACGCCGCGCTTCCGCAGCAAATCGATGCACCGATTGTGTGCAATCTTGAATAGCCATGGGGCAAGTAGACGACTCTCGTCATACTGGTCCAACTTTCGATAAGCCTCAAATAGCGCTTCTTGAACAACATCCTCTCCGTCCATCACCGACCCGGTCATCCGTGAACAGTACCGATGCAGGCGGGGCCGGAGTTGAGTGATGGTCTCAAGGAACGCTAGATAGCGTGCATCGAAAGGACCTTGGGGTTCCATGTCACGCGTATGATCCATATTTATCTCTACGCAGCTAATCGCCTTTAGGATACGGACAGAATCTCTAGGTTACGACGTCTGCCGCTTGAAGCGGCGCGCAATAACCCATTGCGGGAAGATCGGTCGAGCGGGTTCATGATGCAGGCGTTGGTCGAAGTTTCGACGGAGCGGCTATTGGGCAGCCAAAGCACGTCGCATTATTCCTCACATCATCCAGAAAATCGAAACAGGGTTGTGGACGTTGGTTCCGGCAGGGTGGTCGGCAACCAGAAATGTATGGTCCGCTGTCTCAGTTGATGACAAATCGCCAACTCACTCATCGACCGCTCCAGCTGTCTATCCTATGCTGAAACTGGCAAGAACGCGCCAGTCTGTATGTTCTTGGATGAAATTGGCGCAAGGGAATTGCCGGATATGAGCGAGCGCATTTTGGAGTTCGCGAGATTTTGCGAATACCGGGAAAAGAGACTCTATCAGCATCTTGATCCGTTGTAGAGAGGTCTATAGATGATGAGTGCCCAAGCAAGTCGACGTGGGTGCCTTCACACAAGATTCTTCCGCCTCCGATGAGAATCAACCTTTACGCCCACATTAAAGAGCTAATCCTGTGGGAAATAATGACCAGGGTCTTTGAGGCATTCATCTGAGCTAACGATTTGAAGCACAACCCGTGCCGCAAGAAGATGAAAGTTGGCCGCTTCCTTGGTGCGAAAGAGACGCCGTTGCAATATTGCTGGTCCGGTCATGACAATCCTCGTCAGTCAGAGTTTTCCTTCATTCGCCGCAATGGCGAGAGGGATCATCCCGCGAAGCCGAAACTCGGTCAAAAAACCGCGCAGGCCCACGTAGATCGGGGAAGAACGATGAACTCTTGTGAAGGGATCTCAGAATCAGCGGTCGGCGCACCTGAAGGGGAGGGACACAAAATGCAGGCGTGCGAGGAAAGAAGGGCCCTGCCGGTCCGAAGCTTAGGCATTTCCAGAACTCAAGGTTTTTGAGTTTGGTCATACTTTGGTCGTACTTGAGGCTTTCGACCCGCCTCGCGTAGAACTGACCATTTTCTAAGCTATTGATTTTTCAGGTGTTATTTGGTGCCGGGAGGGGGGGTCGAACCCCCACGAGGTTGCCCTCGGCGGATTTTGAGTTTCCTAATATCCCTGTAAGTCTATGGCAATAAAAGAAATGCTGGCGTAATTAAGCGTAGCCCTAAGTACTTGAGCAACGGTAATTTAGAGCAATTTAGCGAAACAGAGAAAAGCTGATGAGTGTACCGCTATTGCACTGAAAATGTCACCGCTTCGATTACATATAGAGATCATCCTACAAGCCCAATCGCTACGAAGCGTTCCGGTTCAAGAAATCAGCCGAAAGGAATTCTTACACGGTAAGGTCCGTTGTCCGCGGATTCGGCTTACTGCGAATTTCTATCGATTGGATCACAGAGCGACAGAGAGTCCAGCCGATCGATCGAAAAAACTCTTCAGGAATTCGATAAGGCTGCCAGCATCGAGCGGTAGTTTCTTCCCCCGATTGCTAATCAGACTGAACTCCATTTCTGCGATGGGATTGATCAGCCGGTTCATCACCACCTTCTGTTCCTGCATATGTGCAGAATGTAAGAAGGAAGCACCGCGATGCCTTCGTCGCGACCGGTCCTCCCAGTGGAGAGCTTGGTCCAGTCTTTCCGCTCGGGAACGTGGTCCTGCGGCAACTGGCCAACTCGCCCGAAATCTCGTCGAGAGTGAGACCAACGCGCTTTGCCTGGCTATGGCCGTGCCTTTATAGCTAGTTTGTCGTCGACGGGGATGGTCCCGACCGCAAACGGTGTTCCCTCATCGTCCCCGATGGCGGGAAGAGGGTTTTGGGGGTGTCTGGTGCCGAGTAGGGTCGCGTAGTAGGGAAGGTAAACCATTATGTGTGGATGCCAATGGCCCGCCGGTCCGAGCACTTGGTCCGCCGACCACATGTAGGCAAAACACACTTCAGGGCGCTTCGGGATCTCACCTTTGACGTAAGCGGCTTTGACGCCCTCGGCAATTTGCTCGGCCGTCTTGCCTTCCAACCCCAGTTTTGTCCGAAGTTCGTAATAAGGCAGTAAGGTTCGCGCGGCTAGTGGGTCGAGACAAATGGGAGCCCGGGTTTTTGCGTCGTAATTGATGTAGGCCCGGACTTGAACCGGAGTGAATGTCGGAGCTCCGGTAAATCCGCGCATAACAATGCACACAAAACCGTTGTCGCCCTCGTTCGCGGTTTGAAATCCGGACGCCGTGAAGACCTTTATTGTCGCGTGGTCGGAAACGTACTCCGGAGCCGCGCTCTTCGCCAAAGCGATTTCGGCGTCTCGATCCATCATGTACTCGCTGAGCGGCGGGTATTTCGCTTCCTGTGCTTTCATTCCGGCCGCTCCCAAGAGAACTATGACAAGACACAAGAGACGTTGATACATTTTCATTCTCACTTGCACTTCTCCTCTGAGTTGGATTTTCCAAACCAGTTCGGTATTAGGACCCAGCTTGGCGTTGGATGTGTTGGCCAAGATTCAACCGACTTTGGCCACGTGATTTCTCATTAATCAATCGATGAAACCGCGGCGTGGGCGGACGTCGAAGCTACTCGATCCAGCCGTGTCACTTCAGGTCCAGCCGAGCATTGTCCGGGCAAATATTCCGTGAAATGCCGGAAGAATGGTTGCTTCTGCAAGTCCGAGAGCACCTCCTCCACGACCTCGCCAATGTGGATGAACCGATTGGGCTCGGTTGGATGTTGAAATGAGGTGTACCGGTGCTCCGGGTGATGGCTGTGAATCCCGGCAACAAACTCTGTAATCGCAGCCTTGAGATTGGCAAGATCAACTTCTGGTTTCACGGTGTAGTCGATGCGGATGTACTTCGTCATTGGCGCCTCCATTCATCTCTATATACGGTTCCCGCCGGAGCGAGGATACGTCTCGCGAGAGAATCAGGCGCGTACGCTGACGGTTACAGAAGCAGCTGCCTCGATCACCCATGGGCAGTGCGCGTAATCCACAATCGAGTCGATGCGGTTTTCAGTCACATCAAGGCGGACCATCGAATAAGGAGTCCAGGTATCAGCGCCGCGCTGCAATATGATCACCACCGATTCGCCATCCACTTCGCCTGCTGCCATCCTCCAGGGCATCGACCACCGCTCGTAATTGCGGAAATAAGGCGCATCTGCCAGTTTGCCGGCAAAGGCGTCGGTTACTATCAGGCGCGCGTCGGCGCTGATCAACTCGCGCAAGCTGTTCCAGTCGCGGTTGTTGAAGCGCTCGACGTAAAGGTTCAGAACACGCGCCAGGTCCGGGTCTGCCTCTCGTGGCAATTTCACATGACCCGGAGATGCCGCCAACTTCGATCGGCCGCGCTTTAGCGCAGCCTTCACTCCACCCACAGTCGATTCGACCAGTTCGGCGATCTCTTCGAGCGTGTAATCGAACACATCCTTCAGAAGCACGCAGGCGCGCTCTTTTGGCGGGAGTGTCAATACCAGATGCTCAACCGCCTTTCCGATTCCCAGAATCGCTGGCTCGGTTGGCATCGTAACTTCGGACGCGACGAGACTTGCCACGGCTTCTCTTCCTGCACGACGGTGACGCAGAAAGTCGATGCATCGGTTGTGTGCGATGCGAAAGAGCCAAGGCGACAACGGACGAGTATCATCGAATTGGTCCAGCTTCCGATACGCCTCGAATAGCGCATCTTGAACAATGTCCTCGCCATCAAGAACCGAGCCCGTCATACGAGCACAGTAGCGGTGCAGGCGCGGGCGAATCTGGGAGACAGTCTCAAGAAAGGCCAGATACCGGGCCTCGAACGGACCTGTTAAATCCGAATCTGTTTGCATACTTTTAACTACGTAATCCGGCACTGTTAGGATACGTGCGACGAGACATTGGTGCTGCGAGCCTCTCATGGCGCCAGTTAGCCGTCTCAGATAGCCCTCAGCGTATGCGCGAAACCTTTGGGTCTCGTACCGCTTTTAATTACCAATCAGCGACCCGACAATCAACAATTCCACACGTCATTTCGCAGTGAGGTCCACCGAGGCGCGGGTTGTTTCCCAGTCCATTCGCAACGTGCAGCCGCTTGCGGACTTGTCGTATCCGATGGTGAAGTTCTCTACGGGCGCGGGCAGCTTCGACACTGTCATGTCTACGCGCGCCAGTTCGTCGCTCTTATACTTGTAAGGGATTCCCCATTCCCCAGTCTTCTTGTTGATGATAAGAACCCATTTGTCGGCAGCCGGGATGGTGAAGATGGTGTAGCTTCCGGTCGGCACCGTCTTGCCGCCAACGGCTACATTGCTACTGGTAACGAAGGTGGTCGCTTCGTTCGCGCCGGCGCGCCAGACCTCGCCGAACGGTACGAGGTCTCCATAGATACTGCGACCCTTCATACGCGGGCTGGAATAGTTCGTCCTGATGGTCTTGCCCCCGCCGAGATCACATGTGGCCGAAGCGGGTGGACTTGGTCTTTTCTGACAGGCAGTGAAGAGGGTGAGTGTGAAAATTATGCCAATGACAAAGGCAATTCGTTTCTGCATGGTCTCTCCTTAAAGTAGCTGGTTGTCCTAAGGGGACTCACCGCGTCAAGTGAATATGACGGGCATCTGTCCAACGTAATCATCCCTGACCACTTGCTCGACGAGGAATGCCGCGACGTCCGCACGTGCGATCCTGAGGCGCAGCTTGACAGCGAGGCGCATGTCTGTGGTGACCGAAATGTTCCCCGTCTTTGCGCCATTGGTGAACGACATCGGACGGACAATCACCCACTCGCAGCCGCTCTTCTCGATCAGACCATCCGCCACGGCAGCATCTTCGTACATGCGGTTTAGAAAGAGCGGCATGATGATTCTCCCGAAGAAGAACGACGAGCGCTGCACGAATTTCTTACTCGAACCGACGCCGGCAGCGTCGAGCCAGACCAGTTTGCGAACGCCATGCTTCTTCATTCCGGCGGAGAGGTTTCTGGCAACGTCGGCACGAAGCGTGGTCTTCTTATTCGTGCGAGCACCGAGGGTGCTTAGGACCACGTCTTGTCCGGCGAGGACATTCTCAAGGTCGACTACATTGGTCGGTTCGCCCTGCACAATGGTGAGCCGCGAATCTTTCCTTTGCATCGCGGACGGGTTTCGCACAAGAGCGGTAACTTCGTGATTCGCCTTCAATAGATTATCGAGCGCGAGTTGCCCGACTGCACCATTCGCGCCGAGGGACAGTATCTTCATCGGTGGGCCTCGACTTCTGCTGCCTCCGCAACTTCGCTGCCAAGAGCGATCGTCGCACTCAATGGCAGATCGCGTGACGATCGGCCAACCCAGATCTTGTATTCGCCAGGCACAACCTCCCACGAATTCTTGTCAGGATTGAAAATCGAGACCATCTGAGGATCTACTTTCACTGTCAGATCTTTCTGCTCTCCTGGGCGGAGCGCGATCTTGCTCCAGCCCACGAGGCGCCTCGGCGGTTCGTCCGTGCTGACCGGTAGCGTGAGATAGACCTGGGCAGTCTCTTCACCTGCGCGGTTTCCGGTGTTCTTCACCTTGAATGTCACGGTCAGCCCTTTGTCTGATGTTGTCTTCAATTCGGAATAGGAATACGTCGTGTAGGACAACCCGAATCCGAATGGGAAAAGTGGTTCCTTCTTCTCCGCGTCGTACCACTTGTACCCAACCTTGAGACCCTCGTCGTATACCGCGTCGAAAGGCGTCTGGTTCGTCGAGATTCCCGGAACCACCGGGAGGTTAGGCAATGGAGTGATCGGGTGGTTCGGGTCTAGCGCCGGCTGATCAACATGCTTGGGGTGCGGCAGGTCTGCTTCAGTGCGTGCAAACGTAACGGGTAGCTTGCCGGAAGGGTTCACATCGCCGAACAGGATATTGGCTAGCGCCTCAGACCCACGTATGCCCGGGTACCATGCCTCAATCACCGCGGTAACCTTGTCGATCCAGGGCATCGTAACCGGCCCTCCCGTCTCCAGCACCACAATCGTATGAGGATTGGCGGCGGCCACTGCTTCGATCAGGGCGTCCTGATTTTCAGGCAGGGATAGGTTTGGCAGGTCCATATTTTCATACGTGTGCTGGACTGCGAACACGATGGCCACGTCCGAAGCCCTGGCCAGTGCTGAGGCCGCAGCCGGATCCGTACCTGGATCGAACTTAACCACTGCTCGCTTAGCCTTCTCCGTGATCCCCTTCAACGGAGCCGAACGGTGGTATACAGTTATGCTGAAGATCCCCAGGGGGTCATCGGGTGCGCCGCCAGGCGATGGCGGAACTGCGCTGCCCCCAGCCGGCGACACCTGGCCCGAGCCACCGCCAGACATCACCCCTACATCCGCGTGTCCTCCGATCACGGCAATCGACTTTACGTCGGCAGCGTTCAACGGCAATTGTCCGTGATCGTTCTTCAACAGCACGGCGCCTTTTTCTTCGATCTTCTGCGCCACTTCGAAGCCGCGCAACACGTCAACCACATATACCTGCGGCGGATTGTCGACAATGCCCGAATCGAACTCGGCTCTCAGAATCCGATGAACCATATCATTGAGACGAGCCATTGGCACTTCGCCGCTCTCGACAGCCTTCTTCAGTGGTTCACCAAGGAAGCTGTAGCCCGGCATTTCGATGTCCAGACCGGCAAGTACCGCCTTCACCGTGCTATGCGTACCTCCCCAATCTGAGATCACAAAGCCCTTGAATCCGAGTTCCTTCTTCAACACCTCGTTCAGCGTGTAATCGTCTTCGCAGGCATATATGCCGTTAATCTTGTTGTAGGCGCACATCACCGCACCCGGGTTCGACTCCCGCAGTACGATCTCAAAGGCAAGCAGGTCGCTTTCCCGCATTGACCGCTTGTCGATAACTGAATTGACAAAGAAGCGTCCAGCTTCCTGATCGTTCACAACGTAATGTTTTACGTCCGTGACCACGTTCTGCGCCTTCACGGCCTTCAGTGCTTGCCCAGCTAAAGTTCCCGCCAGCAGCGGATCCTCTCCCATGTACTCGAAGATGCGCCCATCGCGAGGTTCGCGGGTCAGATTGATGGCGGAGCCAAGCGATAAGTTGAAGCCCTGCGCTCGAATCTCACTCCCTATCAACGCTCCTGTCTCATAAGAGAGCGCAGGATCCCAACCCGCAGCCATCGCCGCGGCGGAAGGCAGCGCAGTTGCGTAACGGCTCTTGTCTCCCCCTCCTGCAACGCCCATCGCTGCGTCAGTCATCTGTAGATCAGGAATCCCAAGCCGTGGAACGCCTGGGATGAATCCGGAAGGTCTAAGGGCTCTTGTTCCTGGTCCGGATTCTGGCGGTGGCCCGAACAGAGCCTCCCAGCCCAGTCCATGCAGAAGCTGGATCTTCTCGTCCAGCGTCATCTTCTCAATCACCAGATCCGCTCGCTCATCGGGAGAGAGGGCCTTGTTCTCCCAGGGCCCCTTAGGCTCGTGCTTCTGCGGGCCAAGCTGACCCTGACTCAGGCTCCCGGTGAGAAGACTAAGCACAACCGCCGCACCAAGCGCCGCTCTTTTCATAAATCTGACATTCATGCGCAATCCTTTTCTTGAAAGATTCGGCATCTGTTACGAATGAGCAGCCGCTGAGGACACGTTGTGAATCGCGGGCACGAGCGTGGTCCGCGCGAACTCGGCGAGCGTTGTGGGGGTCGTCGTTTCGGGGGTGCGCGGCTCGGCCGGATCCAGGCGGCCGTCGCGGAACGCGACGTACTGTTCGATGATGAGGTCGACGACAAAATCGGGCATGCCCATACTCGTTAGGGCGGCGCGGGCCTGGTCGAGGGTGGCATCAATGCACTGCACGGGCTTGCCAACCGCCGAAGCGATGATCGCAGCCGCCTCATCGGTCGAGAGATCCTGGGGGCCGTGGACGCCAACCCGGTAGTGCCCGGTCCAGCCGCGATCGAGGAGCCAGCATGCGGCCCTGGCGGCTATGTCGGCCGTCGCCACCAGAGGCCACTTCTTGCCCGGTTGAATTGGAACGAAGATCTGGCCGGCCTTCGCGATCATGTCTGCGGAGAGAAGGAAGTTTTCCATGAAGATCCCGGGGCGAAGCGAGACGACCGCAGGGAGCCTGGCCTCAAATTCGCTCTCAATCTCTCGCGCAGGGCCGACCGCCCCCGTGCCTGGGCCAGTGTGGGCACCCATGCTCGAGATCACGACTGCTCGGTGCGCGCCTGCCTTCTTAGCGGCCGTGGCGGCCTGCCTCGCGCACTTCACGGCCCAGTCGTGATAGTCCGGCTGCGCGGGCGGCGGAGTGAGCCAGAACAGCGCCTCCGCTTCCTCAAGCGCTTCTGCAAGGAGGGCTGGCTCCTCGAAGGAGCCGTCGACGACGCGCGCACCGCGACGCGCTAAGTCGCTGACCTTCTTCTTGTCGCGGCTCAGTATCGTGATGTGTTCGCCGGCGTCGAGGAGCCGCGCCGCGAGCGCGCGGCCAATGTTCGAGGTGGGGGTGTTGATAACGATGGACATGGGTGATTCTCCTTGTTTGGTTGATTCCTCGTTCAAGAAGCTCTTCGCTTCAGTTCGTCGATGCTGCGCACCCCGTGGAAGTTATTACCGAGTCCAGCCGCCACCCAGCACGAAACGAAGCGACTGCCGCGAGCTGTACTCTCTTGGGTGGAAGCCAAATCCAGCGACCATCGTTTCGGTTCTGGTTCCATCGGGCAGCGAAGGCTTTTGAGCTTGGTTGATTCATTACGAGTGATTAATATCGTAAATCGTAATCTTGTGTCAAGGTGATTCGTAAGCTATCATCAATCTATGGACCAAGAGATCACGATCGATGCGAGTGGGGCTTCCGGGCAGAGAGGACCAACGGACCACAAGCGTCGACAGCAGATTCTTCAGGCAGCCGCTGAGCATTTTCGGCTCTATGGCTACCGGAAAACGACTCTTGCCGACATCGCTAAGGCAATCAACCTTTCGACCCCATATCTCTACAAATTCTTCGATTCTAAGCAGGCCATCGGCGAGGCGATATGTTCGCACTGCCTTGGCGCGGTCCTCTCCGAAGTCGAGGAATCTGTTGCGGCTACAAGTTCTCCAGTAGAGAAATTGCGCCGTGTTTTCATTGGTTTAGAGCAGCAAGGCTGGCGAGTATTGAACGAAGAACCAAAGATGCACGACCTCGTCTGCGCGTCATTCGAAGAGGGTTGGGGATCTGTGGGCTGGTTCAAGGAAGGTATCTTCGAGATGATTCGCAAGATCGTCATTCAGGGACGAGAGTCGAGTGAATTTGAGCGCAAGACACCCCTGGAAGAAACTTGTCGCGCCATCGCGCGTATGACGGAGTTGTTCTTCCATCCGACTCTCTTAAGACAGGCTGGCAAAAGCCAGGAAGAAGAGACGCTTGCAGTTGCCAACGTGGCGATTCGATCTCTCACCGCTTGACCATGAGGTCACATTTATTTTATTAAAGTGAATAAATTATTTATTCGTAATTTAATTTGATCTTAGTTGTTCGCCTGCAAGAACATTGTCGTTACTTATTCGCACGCAGCATCAACGGGCGAGCTACCTTGATTTGCGCGGCATGCGGCAGCAGGTAATCGTAGATCCAGCCGCTGAAGATCGTCGCCTCCATGCCAACACCCCATGGCTGGGGCAGAATCTTTATCCACCAGTCCAGCTCGCGTCGAAAAGTCGCCTTTCCGGACAGTTAACCTTCCCATTCAACTGTTGACTTCTTCAGACCGCGCTGATTGAGCAAAGTCGCAGTGATCTAGTCCGCGTCTTGGAATCCAACTCATCTTGAACGCCGCTCCATCACGTAAATGCCCTCGGGTTTTGCTGCCTGGGGCGGACACTTTATCCGCCACGCAAACCGTAATTTAGCGTAAGCGAATGCCAGCCAAACGTAGTTTAGCGAATGGGTGGAGACGCACCAAATACCCCAAGTTATTCAAAATAAAGAGGATGCGCACTGTACCGTATTTGTACCGGGACGGACTCGGGCTGGTCTCTTCCCTACTCGCAAATCATTGCAAACAAATGGGATACTTGGTGCCGGGAGGGGGAATCGAACCCCCATGGAATTGCTTCCGACGGATTTTGAGT
>Ga0210396_10001042_pt1 | contig 31489 bp, 22 predicted proteins | sample IncBWH17OmetaG_FD_155466 | JGI IMG/M metagenome (GOLD analysis project Ga0210396, IMG submission 155466) | Forest soil microbial communities from Barre Woods Harvard Forest LTER site, Petersham, Massachusetts, United States - Inc-BW-H-17-O ...
GACAGGGGCCGCGAAGACAAATGGGGCCGTAAGGGCAAGCGAGGCGGAATGAGCGGCTTCGGCCGGCGCGGTGGTGGAAGCGGCGGTGACGACGACGAAATCAGCATGGGTGGAATGGGTGGCGGGTTCGACTTCAAAAGGAAGGGCGACGATAGCCAGCTTCTGGGCGGCCATCCCGACGATACGAAGACTCCTAAGAGCATCGAGATGGAAGTGAATCACTTCGACGTCGAATTCATCTGGCGGCCAGACATGCGCCCGACGGCCGCGCCCACCACGGCACCGGCGAATACGGCGACGGCAGCGGTAACTCCGGCGAAAGCCGGTGCGCCGGCCGCCAGCCCGGCAAAGAAATAGGCCGTTTCGGGCCCCGTGACGGACAGACGGGCGACGGACAGACAACGACGTTGCTCTGTGCTTTGATGAATAACAGAAAGATTGCTTGAGGACCTTGCAGAGCCATGGACCAACTAAAAATCCTGATGGAACATCGTTTCTGGGTCTTGAGTGCGCTCGCCGTCTTGCTGCCTCCCATTGGCTGGTGGGTCAGCACGGGCGACATGGCGACGCAGACGGAAACCCAAACGAAGAAGATCAACGGCGAGATCAAGAAAATAGACGACCGGACGAGTAAAGCCTCGACATATGCCAATCAGGAGTGGATCGACGGCGCAAAGAAGGTGAATGCGAGGCTGGCCACTTTCATCGGTGAGTCGCAAAAGACTCTCTACAAGCATCAGCAGCCGTCGATGGTCTTTTGGCCGACGATCCGCAAGCCCCTGGAGGAATCGAAGGTCAAGTATCGCGGCGAGACCGCCCCCAATCCCCAGGTCTTTCTGGATGCGCGGCGATTGTTCATTTCACGCTATACAGACATGTGGATGGACGAGGTCCTCAAAGTCATCGAGCCCTTCGACCTGGTGACGGGAGACGGAAAGGTCTGGTGCTTAAATGACAACGGGGGAATCCCGATCATGAAGGCCCCGGTCGCGAGTTGGCAGCAACGCCAGATGATCGGCGCAGATGAAATGTGGGCGGCCCAGGAGGATCTGTGGATGCTGCACGCTCTCATGAAGGCCGTGGCGCGCGTCAACGAGGGCTCGAGCAACATTGACAACGCCCGTATCAAGCGATTGATTTCCGCCAAACTCCGCGGGGGCAGCCTCCCCGATCTGAATGATCGGCGCACCAAGAAGAAAGGGAACGCGGCCCCCGGCGGCGCACCGGGCGGAGCGAGTGGCGGCGCGCCCTCCGGCGGTTTTGGTGGAATGGGTGGAATGATGGGCATGGGCCGCCTTGAGGCTGATCAGGGCCCCAAGGCTCAGCCGCTGATCGACCCGGACGATATCTGCGGTTCCGGCGAAGACGCCGGGGCGGCAGCAGCGCAGGCAACGACGAAGAAAAGAGGCATCGGCGATCCCGAGGGCGATACCCGCCCCTATGTCGAAACCGATTCCTCCAACCGTTGGCGCACTCGCGGTTTCATCTTGGACGTGGTGATGGACCACCAGGAGATTCCCAAGCTGCTGACGGTGTTGACCGAGTCGCCGTTTCCCGTGCAGATCTTCCAAGTCGAACATCTCCCCTTCGACAGCTCGAAAACCCACGTGAAATCGACTTTGACCCTCGGGCCCGAAAACGCCGAGCAGCAAAAAATCGTGAAAAATAACGAGGAGCGTGTGGCGATGGCCATGAACCAGTCGAATCTGGCCGAAGTGCTGGTCGCCGGCACCTTCCTGCTCTATAACGAGCCGGCGAGCATGGCCGAACCCGCCCCGGCAGCAACCGGAGCCGGCGCTGCTCCGCCGGCGACGAAAACGCCGCCTGGTGGAACAGCCGCTGCCAAGGGAGCACCGGTGGGATCACCGGCTCCGTCAAGCGGCGCGAAGCCGGCTTCGCCGACAACGCCCGCGCCCAAGTCGAGCCCGTCGTCGAACACGGCCCCGCCGAGCAAGGGGGCGCCCGCTGCCGGCGGATCGACAACCGCCCCGACAAGTCCTAAACCGGGCGCAGCGACTCCCGCCGCTTCGGGTTCGACGGCTCCGAAGTCGGCCCAGCCGGCGAAATCCTGATTCCGTCCGCTTTGTCACGATCGGTTCGTTTTTCGACAATTTGCCTGGATGCAGATCGCCATGAAGGTCCCCAATCTCAAAACGCTCGACTATAAGCAACTCGGCATTGACCACGGCGAAAAGCTGGCAATCGCCATCGTGGGCCTGCTGTTGCTTTTCGTGTTGTGGACGACGAAATGGAGCCAGCCCATTGCGAAGGCTCCGACCGAGCTAATCGACCAGGCGGCGACGACCGAGGAAAAGATCAAGAAGCAGCCCTGGCCCGCGAGCGAGGCCAAGAACTTGAACACGGGGACGGACTTGAATGCCAAGGCCGTCGCGATGTTGAGCCCCCTGGAGTTCGCGCCCTGGGCGCTGCCCGTTGCCATGAACAAGCCTTATCACCCGGATCGTACCCTGATCACCAAGCCCAAGTGGCTGGCCGTGCATGACCTGGTCGCCGACGCCCAGGACGTCGATCTGGAAATGGATCCGAAGGTCGCGCGCTTTGACGATGGCTTCAAGAAACTCAAGAAGGAAGACACGTCCAAGGCCGAGAAAGCCAAGAAGGCCGAACAAGAGAAGAAGGACAAGGAAGCCGAAGAGAAAACGGAAGTCCCGGAGGATCTGAAGCGCACCGGCGATGGCGGCGGTCCCGGATCCGGCGGACTCGGTAGCCTGGGCGGCATGGGGGGTGGCCTCAGGCGCGGTGGCATGGGCGGCGGCAAGCGGAAGGGCGGCGTGGGCGGCGATAACGACCGCATTCCGAACATGGGGCGCGGCAAGGGCCGCAAATCGCGGAAGAAAGATGACGACACGCCGGTCGTCAAAACCGACAGCAAGCCGGTGCAAAAGCCGATCGGCCGCGGCTATCACGTCGTGTCGGTGCGGGGCATCTTCCCCCTCCGCGAACAAGTCGCTGAGCTGGTGCGTGCCATGGGCAACGGCATCACTCCGCACGACGCGCAAGAACTCATTCAGATGCACGACTTCAAACTCGAGCGGCAAACCGCCAAGCCGGGCCCTGATCCGTGGAGCGGCCCGTGGGAGCCGGTCGACCGGGAAGCGACGTTCGAGATGTTCCGCAACGACATCTACAGCTTCGCCCCCGAGCCCGTGTCGGACAACATCATCGACAACCACATTTGCATGCCTTTGCCGATTCGGTTGATCGGCGAGTGGGGGAAGCTGGCCACGCACAGACTCGTCAAGGAGTTCACTCTCTCTCCGGATGAGGTGGAGGCGCAAGTCGAATACCAGCGGAAAATCATCGCCAAGATGCAGGAAGAGGACAAAAAGAAAAACAAGGACGCTGACACGGGAGGCTTCGCCCCGTTCACGCGCAACCCGCGCAAGGTCCAGCGGCGGGCCCAGAACCCCAACGGCCCAGATGCGGAAAGCAGCAAGCCGATTCAGCAGCAAATCCTGGATGACTTGGAAAAGGCGCCTAAGGACCGTCCGGACGACGTGACGATCAACGCCAAGCTGGCCGACTACATCGCCAAGCACGCCAGCCCGCAGGATCACTTGCTGCTCTTCCGCTATGTCGACTTCAATGTCGAGCCGGGGAAGTTTTATCGCTACCGGGTGAGGCTGGAAGTGGACAATCCCTTCCACAATCGTCATGCCGAAGAAGTCGCCGAGCCGTCAATCATCGAAAGGAAGTATTGGGACACCGAGGTGAGCGAGCCGACGAAGCCGGTTTACGTTCCCGAACCGGCCCATTTCTACGTGATGCACGTCGTCGGCGACGCCGGACGCTCGTCGCTGCCGTGGGCCAAGGTCGATCTCTATCAATGGTTCGCCAGCACCGGAACCGTGGTCAACAAGGAGCTCATCGCGACGATAGGGCAGCTGGTCGGCGGGTTGCACCTGGCCAAGGTTTTGAACCCCGCGGAGAATACGGACGATACGGAGAAAGTTCCGTTCGTCACCAACGATGCCTTGGTTGACGTCGCGCCTGGCTTTTCGCTTATTCCCGAACTGCACAAAGACTTGATCAGTGAAATCGCCGCCGCTGAAACCAAGGACAAGAGCGAGCCGCAGGAGCATAAGGCGAGCGACAAGGAGAAACCGAATAAGGGCTCGATGGTGCCTGACGTGTTGGTCTTTGTCGATGGCAATGGCGCGCTCCGCGTGATCGATGGTCTCGACCAGCAGGAAGAGCACCAAGACACCAAGAATCGCTACACGATTCAAAACGACCAGTATGACGAGTTGACCAAGCCCGACGAGGACAAGGCCGATCAGGGGCGGCCCGGAACTCGCATGGGCGGCCTGGGCAAGAAGGGCGGTCGTCGTGGCGGCCGCAGCACGGCAGGAGCCAAGAAACAGCAATAGCGCCGACCCGCGGGCGCGGCAACGCGGCCATCACAGAGTGCGCGGTGGCCGCGATGAATCCGGAAATGGTTCATTTGTCGCGACGTCGGGATATCGGGAAGTCTCCAGGCAGAGGGCGTCGCCGTCGCGATTTTGCTCGGCGGCGCCTCCCGATCGATCGAGAATCAGTTCTCGTAGCTCGGCCGCGATAAAGAACGAGCCCGTCACGCAAATGAGGTCGTCGACCGTCGCCAGGTGCGTGGCCAGTCGCCAGGCAGCGGCCGGATCGGGGGCGACGTGGCAGGAGCGGCTAGAAATCGCCTCGACCAGGCCCGCCAGTTCGTCGATGAAGAGCGCGCGGGGATTCGTCTGGTACTGCGTCAGCACGACGCTGTCGAACCGCGGCAACAAGAGCCGCAGCATCCCGGCCACGTCTTTGTCACGGGTCGCGGCGAAGATCAGAATCCGGCGCGCGGCACTCGCGAAATCCCGCTCGATCGTCTGGATCAGGGCCTCGGTGGCCGCCCAGTTGTGCGCGGCATCGACGATGGTCGTCGGCCGGTTGGCGATCACTTCGATGCGGGCGGGCCAGCGAACGTTCTGGATTCCCGTCGCGATCGCCGGCTCAGCAACGCTCACGTCCTGCTCACGTAAGAGGGTTGCGGCCGCAATCGCCAGTGTCGCGTTGTCCGCCTGGTGATGTCCGCGCAAGGAAGGCTTGAGTCCCTGCCACGTCCCCCACGGCGTGCGCACGTCAATCAAAGGACCGGACGACCGACTGTCGGCGGCCGCCTGAATGCCGGCCGTGAGATGCTGCCCCCACGAGAGATCGCGACCGAGTCGGTAAAGTGCGCAGCCGAGCCGGTGACAGACCTCCTCGATAACATCGCCTGCCGGTCCGGGAGCGACTCCGGAAATCACCGGCACCCGGGATTTGATAATCCCCGCTTTTTCCCGCGCGATCTCCGCCGTCGTGTGGCCGAGCACGTTGGTATGATCGCGGCTGATATTGGTGATCACGCAGACCTGCGGATCGCAGACGTTGGTGGCGTCCAATCGGCCACCCAAGCCCACCTCCAGCACCGCAAGGTCGGCCGCACAATCACGAAAGTAGAGCCAGGCCAACGCGGTCGCCAACTCAAAATAGGTCGGACCGGGTCCGTCGGGCGCGCGATCCATGCGTTCGATCGGCTCGATCAGCCGGTTCACCAGGTCGACAAAATGGTCGTGAGTCGGCGCCGCGCCGTCGACGACCATCCGCTCCTCGAAGGCCGTAACATGCGGCGACGTGTAGAGCCCCGTCTTGTGGCCGGCCGCCGTCAAGATCGAGGCCGTCATGGCGGACGTCGAGCCCTTCCCCTTGGTCCCGGCGATGTGAACGATTTTAAAGCCCTGGTGCGGATTGCCGATCTCGGCGAGCAGCCGCCGCATGCGGTCAAGCTTCAGGTCGTCGCTGGAAAACGCGATGCCGGTGATGCGCTCGTAGTTGATGCGACCGAAAAGAAACTCGATCGCCTGCTCATAGGTTTGGATCAGGTGACTCATCGCAGGATTGGCGCGGGCTCGAGAGAATTCGATCGCTTCAAAGTATCTTGCTGGCGGCGTCGGTCAACTGCCCGTTCGCCGCGCGGCTGGTCGGTTCTTATCACTTTTTTCCGAGGACTCGACGCGAATGTTGCGAAATCTCACGGTTCCGTTGTGGCTTTGCAGCCCCAGAAACCCGCGCGTGTTGCGTAAGGCGAGCAGCGGATATCGCTCGGGAGTCGCGTCGACCACGCGGATGCCGTTATGCACGACCGTCACGTGCGATCCGTCACACCGAATTTCGAGAGTGTTCCAGGTCCCGGGCGGCTTCGACACGCGGGGCACGGCAGCCGCGATATCGTAGAGCGACGCGGAATACTGATAGTCCTTCAGCTTGCCGACGTACCGCGCCGCGTGATCGTCGAGAATCTGGATCTCGAAACCCGCCGGCGGCAGCGACGCGCTATCGCGATGATGGTTGCCGTCGACCGGAACGTGGACGTAAACGCCGCTATTGGCCCCGTCGGTCAGCTGGTAATCGAGCTCCAAGCGAAAATCGCCGAATTCGCGGCTCGTGCGGAGCCAGGAATGATGCTTGCCGCGGCAGACGAGACAACCGTCGCGCACCAGCCAATCGTCGGCCGCCTGCTTGCCGACCGGCTCCCAGCCAGCCAGGTTTCGGCCGTTGAACAGAGTTTTGGTTGCGGCCTCCGGGTCGGCAGCCGGAGCGTCCCATGTCGACAAAGTCGCTAAGCCCGCGAACATTGCAAGCCCAACAACCAGAGCATGCGCCGCCTGGTTCCTGCGCGGGCGTAGCAGACCGACGGATTTGGAATCCCGAAACATGTCTTCCTATGTCTCCAAAGGCTAGCCATTGTAACAGCCAGCTGAATTTTCGACGTGCGAGCGGTCGCTCTGCGGCGGCGAGCCGCTGCTTGGTCCGGGTAAAACACCCAGGCTGGACGTAACGATTTCCTAAAATCCTCTAACAATCCCAAAAATCGATAAAGGTTGCCGCCGCGCTGCAGTCGAAGAAAGAAAAGGAGTCGGCAAGCGGAGTTTCGCCTAAAGTTTCGGGCCCGCTCTTACAGTCGCAGGCGGCCGTCATGAGCACAATCGGCGGAATGAGTGCGGCCGCGTTAAACGTGGCAAGCTCGGTTGTCGCCTCGTCCCGACCGGAGGCCGTGGGCGAAAAGGCCCAGACGCAGGCCGCCCATCAGCAAGCGCAAGCCGCGCTCCCTGAAGCGTCCGACGACATCGAAGACGCACAGTTCTCGCCCGATCGGGATGCGGACGGCCGTCAGCTCTATCGACGCCCCGCCCCTCTCGCGCAGGATGCGATCACGAGCGAAGCGGACGAGGCCGTTGCGTCAGGGCCTGCCCCTGCGAACCACCCCGCCGATGCCTTTGGCGACCGGGGAAACGCGCTGGACCTCGACGCCTAGCGCTTCCGAAAACGCCCCACGACTTCAGCTCGCCGGCGTGCGCAGCGACGCGTGAATCAGCGAAATGAGCTTGGCAGCGTGAATCGGCTTGGTCGCATATTCGTCGCAGCCGGCCGACAGGCAACGCTCGCGGTCGCCGGCCATCGTGTGCGCGGTGAGCGCGATAATCACTCCGCGATAGCCCGCCGCCCGGAGTTGCGACGTGCTGGTGTAGCCGTCCATCACGGGCATCTGCATGTCCATCAAGATGACGGCGAACGGTTTTTCGGCACGCTCCGCCGCGAGGGCCCGATCCATCGCCTGCTGCCCGTTGTCGACCACTTCGACGTCGGCCCCCGCCTTTCGCAATAGGTACGAGAGGAGCCGCTGATTGTCGACGCCGTCCTCGGCAACCAGCACGCGGCATGTGAGCGGGGCCATCGCCTCGCGTGGCCGCGACGGCGCCGGTCGCCCGTCCCCCGCCTGCGCGGCCGGCTGATAAATGCGGACGCCTTCGAGCGAGCCGGTCGCCACAGTCACCGTGAAGGTCGAGCCGCGGCCCGGCTGGCTCTCCGCGACCAGGTCGCCTCCCAACAGATCCGCAAAGCGCTTGCTGATCGTCAGCCCCAATCCCGTCCCACCAAATCTTCGCGTGGTTGAGGGGTCGGCCTGCGTGAAAGGGCGAAACAAGCGGCCCAACTCTTCGGCCGTCATGCCGATGCCCGTGTCGCGAACGGCAAATTCCAGCCGCCCCGCGAGGCCGCCACGATCCTTTTGCGAATCGGGCAGAAACCGGACGGAGATCTGCACGCTGCCTTGTTCGGTGAATTTGAGCGCGTTGCCCACCAGGTTGATCAAAATCTGCCGCAGGCGCGTCGGGTCGCTTTCGATCGTCTCCGGGATCGGTCCCGGATAACTGGCGGTCAGCTCGAGCCGCCGGGCATCCGCGCGGACTTTCATCAGCGCGATCACGTCCGCGACGATTTTCATCGGCGAGAAGCGGAGCCGTTCGATCCGCAGGGAGCTGGCCTCGATCTTCGACAGGTCGAGGATGTCGTTGATGATCTCGAGCAAATGCTCGCCGTTTCGCTTGATGGTCTCAAGCGCGCTCGTGCGTGCCGGCGGCGCGGTCTCGATCCCCTCCTCCATCAAGAGCAAATCAGCGAAGCCGAGAATGGCCGTCATCGGCGTGCGGATTTCGTGGCTCATGTTAGCCAGGAATTCGCTTTTCGACTGGTTGGCCTGCTCGGCGCGGCGGCGAGCCACCTCGAGCTCTGCAGCCTGGGCAATGAGGGCCGCCGACTGTTGCTCGATCTGCCGTCGAGACTCTTCGATCTCGGCCGCCGAACGCTTGAGCTCGGCCTCAAAGGTCTTGCGATCGGTGATATCGGTCAGCGTTCCCGCCATCCGCAAGGATCGTCCCTGCGGGTCGCTGATCGATCGCGCGCGGAGCCGAAACCAGCGCCAGGCGCCCGACTTCGCCCGCAAGCGCGTTTCGAGGTCGAGCGACTTGTTGCGATCGAGGTGGGCCCGGATCGTCGCTAGCGTGCCGACTGCTTCATCGGAAGGCAAATGTATCTCGAGCGCTTGGAGCGTATTCTCGAACTCGCGATCGGTGTAGCCCAGCAGCTCCTTGAACCGCTGGGAATAATAGACGTCGTTCGTGACGACATCCCAGTCCCAGATGCCATCACTCGAACCGCGAACCGCAAAGTTGAAGCGTTCTTCGCTCTGCCGCAGGGCCCGTGCCCGCTCCTCCAGCCGACGCATGCCCAGGCGGAGCGTTTCGCGCTCGGCGAGCAGGCCGCGGATTTGGCGGTACTCGGTCGTGACGTCCTCGACGATCACGAGCGCGAATTGTCCCTGTTCGTCCCAGCGGCGCACGGTGATCCGTTGTTTCATGGGGCCCGGGCCGTTGGCGGATCCTTCCAACCGACTGCCGAAACCTTCCAGTAGCGTACCCGCCGTGTCGTCGCTCCTGTCTCCGTCGAGCGCGCGGGCTACCCGATCCTGTAGCGCCCGTGCCATTGTCTCGCCCACCGCGCTGCCATAGGGGTGCCCCACAATCTCAGCGCGGCCGACACCCGACCATTGTTCGAGCGTGCGGTTCCAGAACAAAACGACGAACTGGCGATCGAGCACGCACAGTCCGAGCGGCAGCAGGTCCAACGACCGCGTCTCGAGGTTGGTCGGACCGGATTGGGCATTCCGCATCGGCGGCGGCTCGTGATGTGAAAATTGGGCGTTTCAAAGGCAGATCGAGAGACGCAATGGGATTCGTCAAGCACTCAAGAGCGAGGTTTCGCGCGGAACCCGACGGTAGATTGCCGCAGCTTCGACTGGCAGACGCTCGAGCCCGGACTGTCGGTCAAGGGCGGGCTCGGTGGCCGCCAGGATGAGAAAACCGTCCGTGGCGAGTTGATCGATCAGCCTCCCAAGCCGCCGGCGCCGGGCCGGGGGATCGAGATCGCCCGCGTGTTGATGGCAGACAATCAAGTCGGCCACCCCAGCCGCAGAGCAACCTTCGAGGGGATCCACCTGCAGCCAGGAAATGTTCTCGGACAACGGCGAGCGATAGCGCCAACCGCGACTTGCCGGCAGCTGCTCGAAGGACCGTTCGAGCCGCTTCAGCGACACCCCGCGCTGAACTTCATAGTCCGAATAAATACCGCATCGCGCGCGGGCAAGGACATCCGCATTCAGGTCCGAGGCAAGGATCGTCACGTTCCAGTGACACAGCTCAGGACAGCGTTCGTGGAGCGCGATCGCCAGGCTGTACGTTGGCTGCCCGGTGCCGCAGCCGACCGACCAAATTCGCAACGTTCGCGTGGCCCGGCGCGTCGAAAGCAGGGCCGGCATCACGTCGGAAAGCAGTGCCTCGAGCGCCTGCTGCTCGGCGAAGAACGTCGACTCGGGCCCCGTCACGGCGCGACTCAGCGCATCGGCCATTCGTTCCCCGCCGCGATGCTGTTTGATTCCGAACTCGAGGAGGGCTCCGCGCGGTCTCTTTCGGTCGTCGCGAACGGCTGTCTCGAACACGTAGTCCGCACCTGCGGGCGACGAAGATCGCGACCCGTGCAGCAAAAACAACGATGACTGGTCCTGACTCGATCGACGCATCGATTCCTCAGAGAGCTGTCGGCAATGCCTTGATGGGGTGCGACTCCGCCAGTTCGAGAATCCCTAACTGTTCGAGTTTCTCGCGGACGATGTCGCGGCTGTACGGTTTCTGCATAAATTCGTCGGCCCCGGCCTGCAGGGCCGCCGCAATCTGTGTGCGGTCGAGTGTGTCGCCGCAAACGATCACGGCGGGCCGCGAGTGCCGTGGCGACTGAGTCAGTTTTTGCAACAGGTCGACACAGTCGCGGTCTTCCGGCCTCCACTCGAGGAGGACCGCCGGGATTTCGGGCTCCGCGTTTAAAATCTCCCAAGCCGCGCGGGCATTGGGCGCCTCGCACGTCTGCAGTCCGAGCGAATTCACCACCCGCCGGCCAAGGAGCCGCACGGCCCGCCATTCGTCGACAAGCAGGATTTTGCGGTCCATCCCGCTGTCTCCGTTTGGCCCGGCTGAGCCGCTTCTCACGGTTGCGCAGATCGGTCAGATGTTCTCGGCGTGCGGATCGCAGCCCGAATGACCTGGTCGCCCGCGCTCTCGCCGCGCCCTGCTGGCGCACCGCGGACGCGGCACGGACGACTATCGTTTCGGCGAATTCTCGTACGGGGCGTGCATCGATTCGCCGTTTTCAGGCAGCCGGAGGCGCAATTTACCACCCGGATCCTTGCCCCAGGCGGACGCGTCAGGACCGGAACTTTCGGCGCGCAAAGGAAGGTTTTTCCTCCGCCGGCCGACAGCCCGCTCGCGCGCGGCAGAGCCCGTCTACGCGCCTCGGGGCCGCGTCGCTACACTGCGGCCTCGTTACCTGCGGCCCTGAACCTTCCGTCACGTTTTCAAGTGCCCATGCCGCTTCGTCCGCTCATTCTGTTCGAGTCGCCGGCCGCCGAGGTCGCGCTCCGCCGCCACGGATTGGCAACGCTCGACGCAATCTTCGCGGGACAGGCGTCCGCGCAGCTGCGTCACGTCGGCCGGGCCGTGTTGAAGACCGAATTGCCCGGTCTGGGCGGAGCGACGGAGACGGTGTACGTTAAACTCAGCTGGGGACGCCGCCGCTGGTGGCCCCGCATGGCCGATATCCGCACCGGCCAGGTCTTCCAAAGCCTCGCCGTCCGGGAATGGGAAGGCCTGAAAACCTTCGAGCGACTAGGCCTGCAGGTTCCCGAACGGCTGGCCCTGCTGGAGGAGGGCGTTCTCTGGAAGCGCTCGGCGCTGATCCTGCGGGCCGTGCCGCCGCCCGCATCACTGTCGGACATGATCTTGGACGGCAGCTGGCTCCGGTTGCCGCTTACGGATCGGGGCCTGATTCTCGAAAAGGTGGCATGGACCTTGTCTCAGATTCATGACGCAGGCTGGGCCTGGCGGAGCACCTCAACGCGGCACGTCTTTCCGCAACGTGACATCCGCGGCGACAAAAAAATCTGGCTGATCGACTGTGAAGGCGTGCACCGCGCCCGCTCGGCCGCCATTCTGCAGCGCGACGTCCGCCGATTTCTGCGGGCTCTCTCCCACGATCATGCGGACGAGCCGACGCTGGAAACGATGCGAGACATCGGCTTCCGGCTCGCCTCGCGAAACACCTGCGGCTCCGGCGAAGGCACGAATCGCGACCGTTCGGCGGCTTGATCGCCGGACCGATGCGCCATCGCGCCCGGGGCGAAACAAAGGTCCCGACGGCCCCCCGTTTTCGGTGAACCAAGTGTCGTCCGCGGAAATGGGCCGCTGACCTCTCTTGATTGGCGCCGTGCCGCAACGATTGCTGCCGGGTGACACCGGCCCCTTTTTTGGCGGTTTGGCGTCCGTGGAGGCCGCGTGGAAAACGGCGACGAACTTCTGCCTCCGCCGTGTCAACTGGAGAGGTTCTAGGGAGCGCGCCCGGATGCTTCCCAAAGGCAACGCTAAGCCGCTCTTTCGTGCGTCCCACGGCGGGGCTGCCGACCTCGACGCGATCGCCGCAAAGTCATACGCGAGAATGGTTTGCGTCATTCGGCAGAAACTGCGCGAATGGGATGCGTTCTGTCAACATGTTGCTCTGCGGCGACGTAAGCATCTAGAGCACTGAGGATTGCTCGGAGAGCCAGAAACGAGCGAGGGGCGACCGGAGCAAAGAAATTCGCCGCCTCGCGCGCGCCCTAAGTTCTTGCAGCATCCCGGTTGCAGCGATCGATTGATTCTTCTCAAACCTCCTCGGTTACTTTTCGCGCAGATTCGACCTGACCGACTCGCTTTTCGACCAGAATCGCTTCAAGTTTCGAGAGCTATAGTTGGCTGGTTGACTTGCGGCTCCATAATTAGGAGCGTTCCGAGCGCCGAGGGGATTGGGTGCTTTGAACGGACCTGAAGCGCACGAAGGAAACAAGTTCATGGCTCGAAAAGACGCGCTGTTGCGGCTTCACGAACGACTGGTCGCCAAGCGCGACTCGCTTCGTAGGAAGCTCGCCGACGATTTGACGCACACCCAAGTTTCCACCGCTGGCGATGAGGCCGACGCGGCCAATGACGGGGCCCAGGTCGAGCTCAACACGCAGTTGGCCGCTCTGGAAAGCCGTGAATTGGTTCAGGTCGAGCGGGCCATCGATTTGATCCGCCGCGGCCGTTATGGTATCTGCGAGGTTTGCGATCAGCCGATTCCGATCGAGCGATTGAAGGCTTTGCCGTTCACCCCGGTCTGCGTCACGTGCGGGCGGCTCCAAGAGCAGCTGTCACACGGCGGCTATGACGATGGGGCGGATTGGGAATCGGCCTTTGAGCTCGAGGGGCGTCTGCGGGATCGCGAGTTGACGTTGGGTGACATCGATATCGCCGACTGAACTCCACTTCGCGGACTGAACCATGGTACGCCGGCTCCCCCTGCGGTGGAGCGTGCCGACGCTGTTGCTGGGAGGCGCCGTTGGTCTGGGAATCGCCTCCCGGCCTCTCAGCCATCTCGCGCACGCCCGCTCTGACGATAAGTCCTTTACCGACACGGCGTCCCTGGATCGCGGCGGGTCTGCGCTGATCCAAACCAGCCGGCAATTGGCGCGGGTGGCGGCCGACGTGACGCCAAGCGTCGTCCACATCGAAAGTAAGTTCGAGACCTCCGAGAACCGCATGGTCGAGGAGACCGGTTCCGGGGTGATCGTCAGCTGTCCGGCGGTCCCCGGTTATTACATCGTCACCAACCGCCACGTCATCGGCGACACGGCGACGTTGCAACAAGTGTCGATCCGCCTCCGCGATGGCCGCTCGTTCCATCCGATGCAGAAGTGGGTCGATCGCGAGACGGACCTGGCGGTGCTCAAGATCGACGCCGACACAGCTAAGCCGATGGCCTGGGGCAACAGCGATCGGCTGGAGATCGGCAACCTCGTGCTGGCGGTCGGCAGCCCATTTGGTCTGAGCCAGTCGGTCACGATGGGCATCGTCAGCGCGCGGGGCCGGGCCTTGCACTTGGGGGGCCGTAGCGCGAGCGATCTGGTCAATCAAGACTTCATCCAGACCGACGCCGCGATCAACTTCGGTAACAGCGGCGGACCGCTGATCGACGTCGACGGGCGACTGGTCGGCATCAATACGGCCATCGCCTCCAACAGTGGCGGCAACGACGGCATCGGCTTCAGCATCCCTAGCAACCTGGTTCGCCGAGTGGTCTACGACCTGCTCGAGCGCGGCCAGGTGCAGCGCGCGTACTTGGGCGTGATGCTCGATCCGGACTTTACCGTGGAAAAGGCTCGCGAGCTGAAGCTCGACCGGGTCCGAGGGGCGAGGATCACCCAGATTTACCCGCAGTCGCCGGCCTCAAAGGCCGGGCTGGCGGTCGACGACATCGTCCTCTCCTTCGACGGCACCGACATCGTGGACGAGAACCACCTGATCAACCTGGTCAGCCTGACGCAAATCGGGCGGAAGGTGCAGCTCGTTGTGCTCCGCAGCGGACAAAAGATGTCGATCGACGTGAATCTCTCGAACCGGCAGGAAATGGATCAGCACTCCGAGGCGCCAAGCCACCCGGCAATGGGCGCGTTGATCAAGCCGCTGGGCCTCACACTGCACGATCTTTCGGGGGACCTGGCGAGCCAGCTCGGTTTCTCCGAAATGACACGGGGCCTATTGGTGCTGAGCATCGATCCGCGGAGCACGTTGACGGGCAGCGTCGACGTGTACGACGTGCTCGAGGAAGTCGCCCGTACTCCGGTCACGACGGTTTCCGACGTGCGAAAGGCCCTGTCGGCGTCCGGAAAAGGTGACGTGCTGCTGCGATTTAAGCGCAAGAACGCTACGGGCCAGCACAGTCACATCGTCGTCTGGCAGCGTTCCTGACCGGCTCGCCGGCCCTCGCCGATTTTCTCGAGCCTCAGAATCCGATGAGCGCATAGCTCGTCGACTGCGACGGCTCGAATCGCTCAATCAACCGCTGAAACGCGTAGGCGCGCGGCGAGCGAAGGATCCGGATCTCAAACGAAGGGAAGCGATCCAGCGCCACTTGGACGCCGTCGGCGCGGATCATTTGCGCGGTGCGCTCGCCGCTCATCCGGGTCGCCTGCCACGAGTGGAGCAGCAGGCCTTTCGCCGCCGAAGTCGGCGCGAGCGAGAATTCCAAGCGGCCATTGCGGGCGCGGACCGCTTCGACAAACTCGGCTGCCGGGATGACGAAGCGCGGCTGCGGCGAACTCCACTCGGCCACCTGGAATTCGGCGGGATGCTCTGCCGCTGCGTTGACCGCTCGCGCCCGCACGAAAAGTTCGATCTCCGCGCCGCGGCTGGCCGCTTCCTCCAACTTCGCTTGAAACTCGGGCGACAAGCGCACCGTTCCCACGAGCTTTTCGTCCGGCTGAATGGTGATCCGCTGGTCGAAGGTCGCGAACGCTTTGCCCAAGAATCCGCTGCTTGAGCCGCACAACGCAGCGGCCACCGTGCAACCCGCGAACAATCCGACCAACGCCAAACCGCGACCGATCCGCGGCACGCACAATGTCGCAATCAGCAGGGCGACGAGCGCGGGCGCTTGCACGGCCCACAGACGTCGCAGGGCGGGCAACTCGGACCAATTGTTCGCATACGGGGCAAGCCGCGTGGGCGGCAGAACCGACGGTCGCGTCTGGTCCTTCGACGGGCCGAAAAACCAAGGGCCACGGACCGGACCGCGAAGGACCGTGGGCACTTCCTGCGGCGAGCCGGCGAACCGCGCGAATTTGGTTTGCTCGACCGAGCCCGCCTCGCGGAATGCGCCGTTGGCGAACGCATTGGCCGGAAAATCCCAACCGACGAGCCCCGCGTAGCCCCACGTTCCTTGCACAATGGCCAGGGCGACCAACGGCACGGCAAACGCTTCCGCCCCAAATCGAGCCTCCAACCGCCGACCCGCCTCCACACCGTAATGCGCCACCAGGGCAAAGAGCACCACTGCACCGCAGGCGACCGCGCAACCGCGATCGCGCGTCGTCGGCAGCAGAATCAACTGCATCAAGATCGGCGCGAGGAAACAAATGCGCAGGAGCCATTTCGAGCGGTGCGAGATCAGGCCCAGTCCCACCAGGCCGATCACCACCACAACGGGGTTCTCGGCGAAAATCAAATTCCCCAGCTCGATCGTGAGGTAGCCAAGGTAGCCGAGCGGATCGGCCGCCAAGCGGGACCCGTGCAACTGCAACGCCGTGCCGATCCGAGCAAGTTCGGGATTCGCATCGACAGCGAAGCCCAGTTGCCGCCAGAGCAGCTCCTGCATCAGCGGCACCAGGCACCACGCCACCGCCGCCATGACCAATGGTCCCGGCTTGCGCTGTTTGAGGGCGAACGCCGCATAGATCACCAAGCCGGTGAGCGCCGTGGCGTCGACGAGGGACCACAATCCCATCAGCGCGGCCATTCCCAGCGACCCGCGCCATCCAAAGGGCGTGTCGTCGGCGTCCTTCGCGACAAGCAGCAAGGTCCACAGGAAGCAGAAACTAAGTCCCAGCATCCGCGGGCCGATCTCGCCGACGGACGCAGTCGCCACGATCGACAGGCTGAAGCAGGTAGCCGCGAAAACCGACTTGGTGCGGTCTTGAAACAGCGCGCCCGTCGCCCGCATCACGAGCCAGGCGCACACCCAGCAGAGCACCAAGTTCAACGCAAGGGGCGCGTAATAAGCGTCGAGCCCGACCGTGAACCAATTCGCGAGCACGGCATAAGCGATGCCGCGAGACGCCAGCGCGGTCGCCGGGTCGCTCGCGCCGTTCTTGAGTGCGTCAATCTGGCGCAGCGTCTGGATTCCGCTGCTCGGATAGAAATCGCCGCGATAGAGACAGCTGTCGCCGACCGCCGAATTGGCCGCGTGACCCAAGGGCAAGCTCGCGCGGAGCGCCCCTGAACGGAGACCGCCAAAGCACCACCAGGCTGCTGTACACAATAATCCGATCCAAATCGCGGCCGGCAGCGGATTCGGGCGGCGCGGCGGAGACGGCGATTCGACCGGCGGATCGGACGCAAGGCGGACCTTGTCGAACAGTGCGCTGATCTGCGGCGATTCCAAGAGCCCCAGCGCTTCGGCCCTGCGTTTGGCAGGCGTCAACCCGGTCGACATGGCACCGCTCGATGATGGCCTTCGCTCGACTCTTCCGCCTCGCCGATCTACGCGGCGACGGTCGCCTCACCGTTGGCAGCAAACGCAGCCCGCAGCGCATCCGCCACCCGTCCGATGGCCGCGTTGGGAAGCATGGGGCCCATCGGCAGGCTGAGCACCTCGCGGGCGGCCAACTCGGCCACCGGCAAATGGCATTGGTGGTCGGCGTAGACCGGCAGACGATGCACGGGCACGGAATAATAAACATTCGTCCCGATGCCCGCTTGGGCGAGCGCTTTTTGAATCGCGTCTCGATTGCGGCCGATAATGCGGACGGTGAACTGATTGAACACGTGGTCGGCGTACTCTTCCACGAGCGGCGGCACGACCCCCGCGATATCCGCGAGTAGCCGGCGATAGGTTACAGCTGCCGTTTGCCGCTGGCTGTTCCAGCTTTCGACGTGCGGCAGTTTGACTCGCAGGACGGCTGCCTGAATCTCATCGAGGCGCGAGTTGTAGCCGATCATCTCGTTGCAATCTCGACGCAGTGATCCGTGGGTGCGAAGCTTGCGGGCCAGCTCGGCGACATGGTCGTCATTTGTCGCCAAGAGACCGGCATCGCCAAACGCGCCGAGGTTCTTGGTGGGATAAAACGAAAACGCGCCCGCGTGCCCGATGCTGCCGAGCGGCCGACCACGATAGCGGCCGCCAAAGGCTTGGGCGACGTCTTCCAGCACAGTCAGCCCGTGCCGTCGAGACAGCTCGAGGATCGGATCCAGATCGGCCGCGTGCCCGAACAGGTGGACCGGGACGACTGCCTTGGTGCGGGGCGTCAGCGCGGCGGGAATTTGCGACGGATCGATATTGAACGTCCGTGGCTCGATGTCGACAAAAACCGGCTCGGCTCCGACGAGGCTGATCGCCTCGGCCGTCGCGTAGAACGTGAAGGGCGTGGTGATCACTTCGTCGCCGGGCCCGATCCCCAACGCCCGCAGTCCCAGCACCAGCGCGTCGGTGCCCGAGTTGCACGCGATCGCGTGTTTGACCGAGAGGCTCTCGGCGATTTCGGACTCGAAGGCCCGCACCTGCGGTCCGAGCACGAACTGCCCCGAGCGAATGACGTCAGAAACGGCCGACTGGATCTCGCCCCAGAGAAGATCGATTTCCGGGAGCAAGTCGAGCGGCGGGATCTGCGGCGCGAATCCATTCATGGCCGGCATCCAGTCCGTCAAACGGATGGCGGCACGGTCCTCAACTGGCCACTCGATCCGAACGGAGGGCCGGATTATAAGCGGTTCGCGAAAGTTGTGAAGGGAAGCTCAGAGTTGGCCGCTCACATCGCCCAGCAGCCGAACGGGAGAGGCCGCCGGCGTCGCTCCCCGAACACGGCTGAACCCGAGCGGTCCAGCCGTGGCGCCCCACCGACATCGCCGCACGGGCAAGTGCCCATGTCGGCGACTGGAACCTGAAGTTTGCCTAGGGTTGCAGCGGCGCCGGCTGCGGAGAGACACCCGCGGGCGTCGAGTAGCTCGCCGGACCGGCCGAGCCGTATCCCGGAGCAGGCGCCGGCTGATATGGGCCTTGCTGATAAGGCGCTGGCTGATAATTTGAGCTGGGGGCTGGCTGATAGCTCGAGCCGGCGGGCGGCGACTGCGAGTACGTCGGAGCGCCCTGGCTGTACGGGGCCTGGCTTTGGCTATACGCCGGCGCGGGCTGCGGCGCGTAAGCCGCGGCCGGAGGCGGATAACCCGGAGCGTACACGGGAGCCGGGGCATAGGCCGGCGGATAGTAGTACGGCGCAGGCCCGTACGGATAATAGTAATAGGGGTACGGCCGGTAGTAAGGTCCGTAGCCGTAGCCGCCATAGCCCCAGCCACCGACAGGAATGCCGATGCCGATACCGACGCGAACGCCGGCCTGGGCTGGAGTCGAGAGTGCGGTTATCGCGAGCGCCACGGTGCTGGTGACCATCAGTTTGCGGAGCATAGAAATCTCCTTTTCTTCCGAAACAGAGCCTGGCCCGACGACGCGGCGGCCCTATTAAACATATCGGCTGTTTTGCAGCAAGAGGGGTTCCACAGGGGAGTGAGTGGCATCTTTTGCCGCTCACTCTCCCGGCCTTGCTCACCAGCGAGAATGCGTAAGCACGACAAGCCAGCGTAAGAGTCGGCGACGGGCAAGCCCGGCAACCGCGTGCCGTTGCGATCGGTCGACTCGCGGCATCTTGACACATCTACGCGAAACACCTATTTTCACGCCGCTTGGAAGCGCGAGTTTGCCGTTCAGGCAAACAGAAGGATCGTCTCCATGGACGGGGAATCGAAGCGGACCGTGCTGTTGACGGTTCGCTACGCCGCCGCCGGCATCGGCAGGCAGGCGCTGAACTTTCTGCTCTTCGCCGTTTGGGCGCACTACCTTTCGCCGAGCGACTTTGGCGTATTGGCCCTGCTGGTGATTAGCGGCACGTTGGTGCTGCGCTCCGTGGAAACGCCCGTCGGCTACGCGCTGCAGCGTTTTTACTTTCGGCCCGACTACGAAGACCGCCGCGACGTTCTGCTGTTTAACTTGACGCTGTTCGTGGCGGCCAACGCCGTGGCGGTGCTGTTCCTCTATTACGGCGTGGGCGCCCTCGTTGCCCGCTGGCTGTTGAAGGACGCAGCCCTGGCGTCGACGGTGCGACTCCACGGCCTGTGGGTGGCATTTTCGATCACGACTTCGCTCTCGGGCGTGTTCGTCCTGTTGCTCGAACGGGCGCGGATCTTCAATGCCGCGTCGCTCTTGGGAGTCGTCGCGACCGGCGTCGTTTCGATCGCTCTCTTGGTCACTACGCACCTGGGCGTGAACGCCGTCATCATCGGACAGGCGTCGGGCCTCGCGTTGCAGACGCTCATCTGTTTGCCCGTGCTGCGGGGACAGCTGACACCGACGCTCAGCTGGTCGGTCTTGCGCGAGCCGCTCCGCTTCGGATACACGGCCTTGCCCTCGGGCTATTCCAACATCCTGATCATCGCCGGCGATCGTTACGTGCTGCAGTTCCTGCGGACGATTTACGAAGTCGGTCTTTATTCCTTCGCCTGCAACATCGGCAACCTGGTGACGCTGGCGATCGGGACGCCGGTAATCGGCGGCGTCTGGCCGACGATCCGCCGCATGGAAGCCAGCCCCGATCGCCAACGCGCCTTCGTGCGCCAGATGACGACGTTCGTCTGCGTGGCGAGCGTGGCGATGGCCGTCTTTCTGTCCATCTTTAGCGGGGAGGCGATCCGCGTCCTGGCGTGGGGCAAACCCGAATTCGCGGCGGCCGCGATCGTCGTGCCGTATCTCGCCTTCTCGCAAGCGCTGCAGGGGCTGGCGGCGTTTACCGAGGCGGGCATCAGCCTGGGCAATCGGCCGGCGTACATCTCGGGCATCGCCATCACGTGTGCGGCGGCCAACATCGGGCTGAATTTCTTGCTCGTTCCGCGGTACGGATTGCTGGGGGCCGGCTGGGCCACGCTGACTTCGTTCGTGCTGTGGAATGCCCTGCACGTCTACTTCTCGCGGCGATTTTATCGATTGCGCTTTGACGTACGGCGACTCATTCACGCGGGAGTCGCCGGAGCCCTCGTGATTGTCGTCGCGCGGACGATTCCCAGCGATGTGAGCCTGTGGATCGTTTGTCCGCTCAAAGCGGTGCTGGTGGTGGCGTACCCAGTGCTGCTGATGGCGACCGGGTTTTTGACACCGGATGAGTGGCAGAGACTGGCTGGCCTGATGCGGGGCGCTCGCCGCGGCGGGATCAAGTCGATGATGGTCGCGTTGACGCAGCCCTGACGGGGCCTTGGTTCGATTGGGAGGGGGGAAACATGTGCGGCATCTGCGGGGTGTACGAATATGCCTCGTCGATGCGCGTCGACGGCCAGCGGCTCGCGCGGATGAATGCCACGATCACGCACCGCGGCCCCGACGACGACGGGTTCTTCGTTCGGGATCGCGTCGGCCTGGCAATGCGGCGGCTGCGGATCATCGATCTGGCGGGCGGTAAGCAGCCGATCACGAACGAAGATGAGACCGTCACCATCGTCTTTAATGGCGAAATTTACAACTACCGCGAGTTGCGTCGCGAGCTGGTCACCCGCGGTCACCGCTTCCGCACGCAAAGCGACACCGAAGTCGTCGTGCATGCGTACGAAGAATTCGGCACTCGTTGCGTCGAGCGGCTCGACGGCATGTTCGCCTTCGCGATCTACGACGAACGTGTGCCGGCGGCCCACCGGTTGTTCCTCGCCCGCGATCCCTTCGGAAAAAAGCCGCTCTACTACGCCGACCTCGGCCAGACTTTGATTTTCGGCTCGGAGATCAAGCCGATCCTGGAGGATCCGCGCGTCTCGCGGGATGTCGATTTCGAGGCGCTCCACCACTATCTGTCGCTGCTCGTCATTCCTGCACCGTGGAGCATTTTTCAATCGATTCGCAAGTTGCCCGCCGGCCATTGGATGCTCGTCGACCGAGACGGATCGCGGATCGAACGCTATTGGAGCTGTGAAACTAACGAAGCGCAAACCGCGTTGCCCGAAGCCGACGCCATCGACGAAGTCCGCCGCCTGCTGTTTCGCGCTGTTGAGAAGCGGCTCGTGGCTGATGTGCCGTTGGGCGCGTTCTTGAGCGGCGGCCTCGACTCGAGCCTCGTCGTCGCAATCATGGCGCGGTTGTCGGGCCAGCCGGTGAAGACTTTGTCGGTTGGCTTCGAGGGGCCGCGTTCGCACAACGAACTGCCCTTCGCCCGCCGGCTCGCCGAGCATTGCCGGACGGATCACATCGAGCTGATGCTCAAGCCCGATGTCGTGTCGATGGTGCACGACGTCGTCCACTACGCCGACGAGCCATTCGGCATCTCCTCCGCGCTGCCCAGCTTGCTCATCGCCCGCGCGGCCCGCGAGCGGTTGACCGTGGTGCTCACGGGCGACGGCGGGGACGAGATGTTTGGCGGCTATTCGCATTATCTTTGGGAGCGGTGGGCGACCGCGTTTCGACGCCTGCCCCGCGTCGCCGATTCCGTCCTGCTGACTGCGGCCGGCACGCTGGGCCGACGGGTCGACGGTCGCGCGGGCGCTTTGCGGAGCCGGATCACGCGGTTTGTCTCCAACGCCCGCCGACCCGACGTCGCCCGTCGCCTGGGCTGGGGCAGCGCATTTTCGCATGACGAGAAGATCGCCCTTTACTCGGATGATCTGGCTCATCTGGCCGCGGGCGCGACGACCGCCGTCCTGGAACGACATCTCGATCACTCCCATCATCTCGAGCCGGCCGCCCTGCAGAACCGGCTCGACGTTGAACTGTGGCTGCCGGACGAGATGCTGGCCAAAGTCGATCGCATGACGATGGGCGCCTCGATCGAGGCGCGTTGCCCGCTCTTGGATCGCGACCTGGCCCGCTTTCTCTTCGGTCTGCCCTTCAGCCAAAAAGTTCCCGGCTCGCGGGGACGGCATCTCAAGCACTTGCTGCGGCGAGTGGCGGCCGATCTGTTGCCGGCCGACCTGCTCGCACGCCCCAAGCAGGGGTTCAACGTTCCGCTCGACGCGTGGTTTCGCGGCGACGCCGGCGATTTGCTCACCGATGTGCTTAGCCCCGAGCGGATCCGCCGCCGCGGTTGGTTTCGGCCCGAAGCCGTCGCCGAGTTGGTCTCGGCCCACCGTGCGGGGCAAGCCAAATTTTCAAACCGCCTCTACGCGCTCTTCTCGTTGGAGCTTTGGGCACAGGAGTATCTCTCGTGAAGAAATCTCTCATCGACTGGTTGCGCTGTCCCAAATGCAAAAACGCCCCCAGTCATGGCCTGCTCTCGCTGGTGGAGGCGCAAACGCAAAACGGCTCGGGCGATGGCGAAATCGAAACTGGTGTGCTCGCTTGCTCAAGTTGCGGCACCCGGCATCCGATCGTCGGCGGGATTCCGCGGTTCGTACCGGTCGACAACTACGCCGACAATTTCGGCTTTCAATGGAACCGTTTTCGGAAGACCCAGCTCGACAGCCACTCCGGTCAGACGATCAGCCGTGACCGCTTCTTGAAATCGACGGGCTGGACTCCGCAATCGCTCGCTGGCAAGACGGTGCTCGACATCGGCTGCGGTGCCGGGCGATTCGTCGAGGTGGCTCTCTCGTGCGGCGCGACGGTCTTCGCGGTCGACTATTCGAACGCGGTCGAGGCCTGCCGGGCGAATTTTCCCGCGCACCCGAATCTCCACGTGATTCAGGCCGACGTTTACGCCCTGCCTTTGTCGAACGCCTGCTTCGACGCCATTTATTGTCTCGGCGTGCTGCAGCATACGCCCAGTCCGCGCGACGCGTTTCTCTCGCTGCCGCGACATCTCAAATCCGGTGGGCGGTTGGCGGTTGACGTTTATCAAGGAGGCTGGCGACGGATCGCGCACACCAAGTACTGGCTGCGTCCACTCACCAAACGCGTGCCGCAACGTCGGTTGTTTCACGCCGTCGAGCGCAGCATGCCGGCGCTTTTGGGGCTGAGCCGGGCTGTGGGCCGCATCCCGGCGGTCGGCCGCCACGTCCGACGACTGCTGCCGGTGGCGAACTACGAAGGGATGTACGGACTCGACCAAAAACAGCTCCGCGAGTGGGCCGTGCTCGATACGTTCGACATGCTGGCTCCGACTTACGACCGACCGCAAACCCCGCGAGCTCTGGCCCAATGGACCCAGCACGCGGGGCTGGAATCGGTCGAAATCGGCCAGTTCGGCCACCTCGTCGCCCGTGGCCGAAAACCGGTCGGCTCAATCACGCTCAGTCCGCAACGGGCCGTGACTCGCTGATCGGCGCGCATGAGCCCGATACAAACCGATTAAAGCCCCGATGATCGAGCAACGGGCGGCGTTGCTCGCTGACGTTTTGCAGGCCCGTCCGCAGGACTCGTCGGTTTGTTGGGGGCCGACGGCTTGGCATCTTCCGCCGGCTTGATTTCGCAGACCACGCGGAACCCGAGCCCGGCGTCAAATGTCGAGCGCGGGCCGTGAAAGCGGTACGCCGAGGGGATGGCCGGGTTGTTCCAGCCGCCGCCGCGGCCGATGCCCTGGTCTCCAGACTCGGGCCCTTGAGGATCGTCGACGGGGCTGACCGCGTAATAGCTGGCCGAATACCAGCCTGAGACGACCTCGACCACGTTGCCGTGCATGTCGAACAGTCCAAATGCATTCGGCGCATAAGAGCCGACCTTGGCGGTTCGTCCCAGCCCCGGCCCGACCTGCTCCTCTCCAACCCGGCCATTGAAGTTGGTTTCGTCGACTTTGATCTCGTCGCCGAAGTGAAACAGCGTGGTGGTGCCGGCCCGGCAGGCGTACTCCCATTCAGCCTCGGTCGGCAAACGATAGTGGCGACCGGCCAGCTTCTCCTCCGCGACGTCGCTTAAGCGTCGCAGAAATGACAGATCATCGATCAGCGAAACCGATTCGCACGGCTTTTGCGGATCGTCGCTAAAACGACTCGGATTGAATTCCGTCACCTTTTCGAATTGTGCCTGGGTCACTTCGTAGACGCCGAAATACAACGGCTTGTTGATCCGCACGCGATGCACGGGCCGCGCGTTGTCGGGCAGCCGTGCGTCGTCCGAGCCCATCATGAAATCGCCGGGCGGCACGAGGACCAGTTTCATCCCGATTGAATTGGTCAGCTCGACCGGCGATTGGAGATAGGCGGACCACTTTTTCTGGCTCTCCTTGGCCGCGACGTCATCAAACGGATTGACCAGCAGCTCCGGTTTGGCGACCTTCGGCCCCTTCGGTCGTCCCAGGGCTTTCCGCGGACCGAGCGCGCCGGCAGGAGCTGCCGCGTTGCCCGGCGGCAAGACTTGCGCCGGAACGTTGGCATTCGCAACATTGGGAGCGTTTCCCGCGGCATGGGGATTTGGGGCGCCGATTTCTTCGGCACTGCTCGCCGGTTGCAGTGCGGCCGTCTGCGAGAAGACCACTTTCTTCCAGGGAAGCCAAAAGGTCACAAGCGCCATCACGAGGAAGCCGCCGACCAGCACACTCATCGCGCCCAGGTACGTGCGAACGATCTCATTGCTCTCGCCGACGATCATGGTGGGCGGCGGGGTTACGAGCTTGGCCGGCGGCTTCGGCTTGCCGTCCGCTAGCTTTTCGTCGTATTCCTTTCGCAGGTGCGGCTTGAGCAGGCAGTGTCGGGCCTCTTCGATCTCGTACAGGATCTGATCGGCAAGCTTGGCGTATTCGCCAATGCGGCACTTGCGGATATAGGCGGACTGCCACTCGGCTGCAGTTTCGATCACTTCGTCGGCGTGCTCGGCCGGCGAAATCCGAAGCAGTTGGTAGTGCGTCGGCGGACGCTTCCCTTTCGGAATGCCGAGCCAGATGTGATAGGGATCGAAATTGGGCGGTACGCGCTCGGTCGTCAGCCAGGATGGTTCATCCGCTCGGCCGCCCGGCGCCGCCTTCGACTCACGCGCCGGGGCCAACGGCGGATTGCGCACTGCGGGCGTGTCGGGGCGGGCGGGGAGTTCGTCGGTCGACGGAGCCTTGCTGATCGCGTCGGTTTCCGCCGCACTCGGGCCGCTTTCCTGATCCAGCACCTCGACGATCCAATCCCGCGGCGATTCTGAGGGGGAGGATGAATCCTCTGACGCGGTGCCGAAGGATTCGATCAATCCGGCGATGGTGCGGGCTGGAACGGGCAACGAGTTGGGGTCGCGCTTGATCAGATCTTCCGGACCGATCTCACCGGCGGCCGCGAGCTGTCGCAGTTGCGACGCGGTGAAGGGTCCGTGCTTCTTGCCATCCTTCAAAATGAAGGCTTCACCAAGCATATTCTCGAAGGGCCCTTTCGCGCAGTGCAGACGCGTCATTTCTGTTCGAATCATCGTAATCGCGGCGGTTTGCTGATCCTAGCCGAAATTAGCGAGCGGACGCTGTCATAGGATGCTCGATTGATTCATTCGCGACGCGCCGCTACGTTGCTTCGCTGGCGCCTCCTCTGGTGACCTCTACCCCGCAATCCTCGAGAACCGAAATGACTTCTTCGCCACAGCTGCCTCTCAACGAATTGATCTTCGGTTACTGCAATTCGCAGTGCATTTACGTCGCCGCGAAGCTCGGGATCGCCGATCTGCTGGCCTCCGGGCCCGTGTCGGTCGACGAATTGGCCCAAAAGACGAACACGCACCGCCCCTCGCTCTTCCGCTTGCTGCGGGCGCTGGCCAGCCTGGGCGTTTTTGCCGAGGAGCCGGGGCAGCGGTTCGCGCTCACGCCGGCCGCCGAGCCACTCCGCCGCGACGTCCCCGGTTCGCAATGGGCGATGGCCGTCATGATGGGCGAAGAGCATTACCGCGTGTGGGGCGAGTTGATGTACAGCGTGCGCACCGGCAAGATCGCGTTCGACAAGATCTATGGCCAGCCGGTGTTCGAGTATCTCTCGCAAAACCCGGAACAGGCGGCGATCTTCGATAAGGCAATGACGGGCGTGCACGGACGTGAAACCTCGGCCACGGCCGACGCCTACGATTTTTCGTCGTTCAAGGCGATCGCCGACATCGGCGGTGGCAACGGCAGCACGCTCTGCGGCATCCTCAAGCGACATCCGGGACTCCACGGCACGCTGTTTGACCTCCCCGGCGTGATCGAGCGGGCTGGACCGTCCGTGCAAGCGGCGGGGCTTGCCGACCGCGTGCATCTGGTGGCCGGAAGTTTCTTCGAGTCGGTGCCGTCCGGCGTCGACGCCTACGTGCTGCGGCACATTATCCACGATTGGGACGAGGAAAAGGCCCTCCGCATCCTCGCAAACGTCCGCGAGGCGATCGGCGAGGAGGGACGGCTGCTGGTTGTCGAGAGCGTGATTCCGCCGGGCAACGAGCCGTTCTTCGGCAAGCTGCTCGACATCACCATGCTCGTCAGCCCGGGCGGGCGGGAACGAACGGCCGACGAATACCGGGATCTCTTTGGCCGGGCCGGATTCCGGCTGACGCGGATCGTGCCCACAACCACCGAGGTCAGCGTGATTGAAGGCGTGCCGACTTAGGCGGCGCGAATCGGCGACAGCGCGGCAGGCTATGTCTGCCGCCTGTCTTTCTGACCGGGGTGGACTACTACAAGACTCGCAATCCAATCCCGTCCCAATGTTCCAGGTCGATGTGCACCGAATCCGGGGCGGTCGACCATCGTCCCCCCGTTCACACGGGGCGTTCGGGTGGATTCAATCCCGTCCCAATCCCTCTTGTCTCAAAGTGTCCCGTCCCATCTCAAATCAATCCCGTCCCGATTGCCGGGCCGGATTGCCACTCAACGGATCGACACTGACCGGTGGGACTCTCGTCGGTGGGTCCGCCCCCCTTATATCAATTGTGAGAGACCCGTCCCGGCGGGACCACTTTAGGCGGACCCGGCGGGTCAACTTGTCCCGGCGCGCCGGGGCTCTTTTTCTCCACTGTGTGAAAAAAGGATCCCCACCGCGGCGGGGATGAATTTCTTGTCACGAGGCGAGGGCGATCAGCGGTGCATGAGCGAGGGCCGCCACGGCGCGGTGCAACGGTTTCAAATTCCATCCTGCCACATGCGGCCAATTCGCCCAAGATCAGTTTTCTACGCCGCGGCCACTGCGGCAACCCGCCAGGCAGGCGGTGCTGCCGCCGGCTGTCGCTCATCTCGACGGATCGACCACGCGGCCGAGGAACAGGATTGATCCGCTGCGGTTGTCGCGAATCATGAAGACGAACGGGTGATCGGCGCGGAAGATCACCGGCGGGTCAGGCCTGCGCATGGCCATCGGCCGTACGACCACGCCGGTGGCGGCGGCGGCCTCGGTCCCTTCTTCGTTGACGTCGACAAACGCTTTGTGGAGCACGGCCGAGATCAATAAGTCCTTTTTTCCGTCGATGCCCGAAAAATCGGCGCTCGAGGCGTCGAGCGCGGAGGGCATGCCCATAGCCTTGAGCTCGCCGGCCAGTTGAAATTCAGCCGTCGTGCGAAACTTGGGGAAAAAGACGGTCACGTCTCGCGTGCGCGCCTCGCCCAGCCATTTGTCGAGGCTGGGCGTGCTCAGCTTTTCCTCGAGCTTGTCGAGTCCGTCTGTTTTCTTGGGCAAGAGCACGACCATCGAGAGGCTGCGGTCGCCGTAGGGCATGTCGAGCAGCTGCACGTCATCGACGGCCGCGTAGCGAAACTTGTGCTTCTGCTGCATCAGCGGCGCCTTGATCTGCTGGCTGGCCGTGACGTGGAAGGGCTCGTCCTTGGTGAGGTTTTTGTCGAACTGATCCTTCCAGTCGCCCTTGAAATAGACGGCGTTGGTCAGGACGAGCCGCGCTCCCTTGATGCTGCTGGGACTGGAAATGAGATTCTTGATCTTGTCCTGGGTTTTGTCCTCGACCCATTTATTGATCGTTTCGCGAGCCGCCTCGGGCTGATTGAAGTCGACCTGGGCCAGCTCGGCGCCGTAATCGTCGCGGGTCACGCGGAGAAAATCGTCGAGGAACTTGGCCCCTTGCTCTCCCCACAAGCGGTTGGCCACGTCGAGCCGAAAGCCCTGTTTCGGCTCCTTCGCGGTCCACGAGGCAAGGAGCGCCCGCATTTGATCGTTGACCTGCGCTTTGGGGATCTCCAAATGCAGCGTCTTGGCCATTTCGGTCTCGGTGACGCCGGCGGCCCCGGAGTAGGTCATCGCCAATGCGACCGAAATGCTGGCCGGCGAAAAAAAGAGATTGCCCTCCGTCCGCGCAGCCGCTCGGTACAGATCAAACGCGAAACGATTTCCGGCCTCGACAAGTGGCGACATGGTCGGAGTCCGAGAGGATCGATCTCGGCGGAGCAGACGAGCCGGCGGCGCCGACGAGGCCCGATCGACCAGAACGAGGCTCGCCAGCGCGATCGCGGCAACAACAGTGATCGCGAATCGGTGTGACATGAGTATCTCCTGTCGCTCCCTCATGGGGCAAGCGGACCGCAGCCCGTCTGCCGGTTAAACCAGGTGCTTCTCCATATAGACGCAGAGCGGATCTTCGTGAAAGTCGCCGAAGGGTCCAATTCGGCGATAGCCGGCATTCTCGTAAAGGGCCAGCGCGTTGTGCTGGGCGACGCCCGTTTCCAGGCGAATCAGTCGCAGGTCCGCCGCGCGCGCCCGCGATTCCAGCTCTGCCAGGATTCGCCGCCCGACCTGCAGCCCGCGAAATTCGGGCAGCACGAACATCCGCTTGAGCTCGCCATATTCGCCGTCGTGATTCACGAGCGCGCCGCATCCGATCACACGGTCCTCGAGCCGCGCGGTGAGAAACGTGACGTTTGGTTGCCGCAACGCGTCGATGGGCAATAGATGATTGCTTTCCGGCGGATAGAGCGACGCGAGAAACGCGTCGAGCGCTTCGATGAGCTGACGGATGTGTGGCTGAGCCGGATCGTCGGCGATAACTGTGACCTGTGACATATCCGACTCAAAGCGCAGGGGATTCGCAGCGCAGGAACTGCGCGACGGACGCTCGACGAGCGGCGCAGGATGATTTTACTCTGCCCAGGGGCCTGGCAAAACGATGGCCGCTCCGCGCGTGTCCCCGAGATCGCGCCCGAGACTGGAAAAGTGTAGCGGTGTCGGTGCCTAGGCTGCCGCGCGCCGGTCGGAGGCGGCCTCTCGGCCGGTCTCGCTCACTGGCAGCCGTGCGGGCTCGGCAATCGCCGGCGCTGGGAACGGAATTGTCGCGAGCGTCGGAGCGACCATGGCGACAATTTCGTCCAACAAGCGTTGGGCCAGGACGTCGCGATCGAAGTGGCGAGCGACATAATCGCGACCGCGGCAGTAAGCTGACCGATTGCCGGCGATCGTTTCGATTCCTGCCAAAAGCGAGTCTTCGTCTTCGGGCGTCATCGCCAGGCCGGCTTGCGCGGCAAGCACGATCCGCTGGGCCTGGCCGCGAACGCCCATGACGATCGGCACGTTCATCGCCATGATCTCGAAGATCTTGGACGGGATCACCGTCTCGAAGAGCTCGGTCTTGCGCAGGTGAACCAGGCAAGCGTCGCAGCTGGCAATCACCTCGGCGATCTGCGCCTTGGGCACGAGGCTCGTAAAGACGACGCGGTCCAAACCTTCCGCCCGGCACTCGGCTTCCAAGCGGCTGCGCTCGGCCCCGTCGCCGACGATCCAGAAAACGATGTCATCGCGTCCGGCCGCTTTGAGCTGGCGGGCCGCACGCACGACGACGTCGAGCCCATGGGCCATGCCGACCGTGCCGACATAGGCGCAGACAAATCGTCCCGCGCCACCCCACTGAGCACGCAGCTCGCGCGATGCTGGCTGCGGCACGAACTGACTGGCGTCGACGCCGTTGGGGACGACCGCGATTTTTTCCTCCGCGACGCCGCGGCGCATCAATTGGTCTCGATACCCGTCGCCGACGGTGACGATCTGTTTGGCCGTCTTGTACATCCGCTGTTCGAGGATTTCGAGCACGCGCATCATGGGCGATCGCCGCATGGCACCAACTGTCACGATCGACTCGGGCCAGATGTCGCGAATTTCCAACAGCAGCGGACGACGCAAGAACCAACGGCAGAGCACGCCGGCCCAGCCGCAAAAGAACTGAGGCGACGTCGCCACGATTGCATCCACCTTGCGGACGCCCAGCGCGCAGAGCGTCGCACAGACCATGTAGCTCAGGTAATTGGCGATTCGTCCCAAGAATCCTTTGTTGGGGGCCAGCCATGTCCAGACGCGCAGCACGCGAATGCCGTCCACCCATTCGCGGCTCAGCCAAGTGTTCTTGTAACCCGACGCGACGACTCCCGTCGGACAGTTCGGGGCGCAGGTGATGACTGTGACGCGATGCCCGGCCGCGACCCAGCGGCGACAGTGCTCGTATGTGCGCGTGGCCGGGGCGTTGACTTCGGGAGGAAAATAGTGCGACAGAAACAATACGTGCAGTGGCCGCGCGACGGAGGGGATGGTCGGCACGTCAGTCCGCGGACCCGAATCGATTTCCGGGGTGGCGATGCGGAGCGTGTTCCCCAGAGCGGCTGCGCCCCTCGTCGCGGGGCTGAAGACATCTTGATCGACTGACGGCATGCCAAACTTCCTTGTCAGGCGGCCGGGACGAGTTGTGGGACTTCCGTGGGCCGCCTGCGCGTTCGCGGGGCGACGGTCGCTGGATTCTGATCGAGAAATTGCCGGGCCCAAAGTTCGAGTGTGAGCAGGCCCCACTGCAGCATGTAGTAGTCGGCCCGCCGCGACTGACTGAGATTCCGCAGACGAGCGACGGCGTCAGGTCGGAACCAGCCGCGGTCGGCGATCGCTCGCGGCCCCATCAAGTCGTTCCACATCGTGCCCAAGTCGTGCCGCAGCCAGGAGCGGTACGGAGCGCCGAAGCCGGCCTTCGGGCGGTCGATGATCTCGTTGGGCACGATGCCGCGCGCCGCTTGTCGCAGGATCGCCTTGGGGACGGGATCGAGTTTCTGCGCAGCCGTAAACGTAGTGCCGAGGTCGACCAATTCCTGGTCGAGCAGCGGCACGCGGGCCTCGATCCCGACGGCCATTCCCATCTTGTCGGTGTAGAGCAGGTTGTG
>Ga0210396_10001044_pt1 | contig 31429 bp, 38 predicted proteins | sample IncBWH17OmetaG_FD_155466 | JGI IMG/M metagenome (GOLD analysis project Ga0210396, IMG submission 155466) | Forest soil microbial communities from Barre Woods Harvard Forest LTER site, Petersham, Massachusetts, United States - Inc-BW-H-17-O ...
GCCTGTATAGTATCAAGGTTAATACCATGAAACTCTATACGGTGAATATTATTGAAACCGTACTTAGGAACACGTTTGTGTAATGGCATCTGGCCACCCTCAAAGCCACGCTTTGAAGAATAACCTGTTCTTGCCTGGGCACCTTTGTTACCCCTTGTAGCTGTTCCACCTCTCGATCCTTCACCACGCGCAATTCTTTTGCGTGAATGTGTTGAGCCCTTTTTCGGTTTTAAATTATGCAGTTCCATTTTCTACTTTTTAATCAGTTATGCTACTATGTTAACTAAATGATGCACTTTACGCACCATTCCACGTATTTGTGGGGTATCGTTCTTTTCAATGATCTGGTTAAGCCTGGTAAAACCAAGGGCTTTCAGGGTCCTCTTTTGATCGGCAGGATGGTCTATGCCACTGCGAACTTGTTGTATTTTTATCTTAGCCATGGCTTAATTTATTATCCGTTAAATACTCTGTCTACTTCAATTGAACGCTGAGCCGCTACTGTCCTTGCATCACGAAGTTGTACAAGTGCATCCATAGTAGCTTTTACCACGTTATGCGGGTTCGATGAACCTAATGATTTTGCCAACACGTCTTTAATTCCAACACTCTCAAGTACGGCACGCATAGCACCACCTGCTATAACACCGGTACCCGCAGCGGCAGGCTTAATAAACACCTTCGAGCCACTGTACTTACCAAATTGTTCGTGCGGAACAGTTCCTTTGGTAATTGAAACTTTTATAAGGTTCTTCTTAGCATCTTCAATACCTTTAGTAACTGCGTCGGTAACCTCACGGGCTTTGCCAAGACCATAGCCTACTATGCCCTTTTCATTACCCACTACCACAATAGCAGCAAAACTGAAGGTTCTGCCACCTTTGGTAACCTTGGTTACACGTTGTACCGCTACCAGCCTGTCCTTAAGCTCAACATCGGTAGAGCGTACTCTTTTTACTGAAACATTTGATCCTGACATGTCTTTTATTTCTTAATTATAATTCTTATTAAAATTTCAATCCTGCTTCTCTAGCTGCTTCAGCAAGGGCTTTTACCCTTCCGTGATACAGGTAGCCTCCCCTGTCAAATACTACTTTACTCACTCCTTTCTTTGAAGTTCTTTCTGCAATAAGCTTTCCAATGGTCTTAGCCATATCGGTCTTGCTTCCCTTTGCCTTTGCAAGTTCTTTTTCTAAAGAAGATGCAGAAGCTACGGTCTTGCCCGAAATATCATCAATTACCTGTGCGTATATTTCAGAATTGCTTCTGTATACAGCCAACCTTGGAGATTCAGCGCTTCCTTCGATCTTCCTGCGGATGCGGTACCTGATATTCCTTCTCCTTGTTATTTTACTACTAGTATTAGCCATGACTATTATTCTTGATTTTTAATTCTTATTTTAATTATTTAGCAGCACCTGCAGCCGATTTACCAGCTTTGATACGTAATTGCTCACCTTTATAGCGTACACCTTTACCTTTGTACACGTCAGGTTTACGCAACGAACGGATCTTAGAAGAAACCATTCCTAGTAATTCCTTATCGTGCGATTCAAGTACTAAAGAAGGAGCTTTACCTTTTTCAGTAGTAGCAGTTGCTTTAATATCTTTAGGTAATTCAAATATGATGGTATGCGAAAAACCAAGCGTAAGATCTAACATTTGGCCTTGTGCGCTTACTTTAAAACCCACACCCACAACTTCCTGTTCAGTTTTAAAACCTTGCGATACGCCGGTTACCATGTTATTGATAAGCGCTCTGTAAAGCCCGTGAAGAGCTTTATGACGTTTTTGGTCGCTTGGCCTTTTTACTATTACGTGGCCATCTTCAACAGCAACGGTAATATCTGCATCAATAGTACGGGTAAGAGCGCCTTTAGGGCCTTTTACATTAATAACGTTCTTCTGAACAGTTACTTCCGTTCCTTTTGGTAATGCTATGGGTAATTTTCCTATCCTGGACATTGTCTTTTATTTTTTGATCAATTAATAAACATAACATATAACCTCTCCGCCTACATTCTTGGTGCGTGCTTCCTTATCGGTCATAACACCTTGCGATGTAGAAACGATAGCAACACCTAAGCCATTAAGTACACGTGGCAAATGGTCTGCATCGGTATACTTACGTAAGCCCGGGCGGCTGATACGCTCAATTTTCTTTATAGCAGAAAGACGTGATGGCGCATTGTACTTAAGCGCGATCTTTATCACTCCCTGGTTGTTTGCAGTTTCTTCTACTTTATAGTTAAGGATATAGCCTTTCTCGTGCAGTATCCTGGTAATTTCCTTCTTTAAGTTAGAAGCCGGGATCTCTACAAGTCTGTGCCTTGCCTTTATTGCGTTACGTACTCGTGTTAAGTAGTCTGCTATTGAATCTGTCATTTTAGTTCTTAATTTTAAATTCTTAATTCTTAACTTACCAGCTGGCTTTGGTTACACCGGGTATCTTGCCCATAAGAGCCCATTCCCTGAACATATTCCTGCAAATACCGAATTGGCGGATATATCCTCTTGGCCTTCCGGTTATTTGACAACGGTTACGCAAGCGCACCGGTGATGCGTTACGAGGAAGCTTTGCAAGCCCTGCATAGTCGCCGGCTTTTTTAAGCGCAGCCCTTCTTTCAGCATACTGCTCAACAATTCTTTCTCTTTTTACCTGACGTGCTTTAACACATTCTTTTGCCATTGGTTATAGTATAAAATTATTTATTATTCTTCTGAGTTTAATTTCTTGAAAGGCATACCGAAAGCCTCTAACAAAGCAAATGCTTCATCGTCGGTCTTAGCGGTTGTTACAAACGTAATATCCATACCCATTATCCTGCTTACCTTATCCATTACTATTTCAGGGAATATGATCTGCTCGGTAATACCTAAGGTATAGTTACCGTGTCCGTCGAAACCCTTACGCTCAATACCTTTAAAGTCACGGATACGTGGCAATGCTGCAGATACAAGCCTGTCAAGGAAATCGTACATATTATTGCCCCTTAAGGTTACGCGGCAGCCAACTGCAACACCCTTACGCAATTTAAAGTTCGCTATATCCTTCTTCGATTTAGAAGTAACTGCCTTCTGACCGGTGATAGCGGTCATTTCGTTAACTGCTGCTTCAGCAAGTTTACGATCTGATACTGCAATACCCAATCCCTGGTTTACGCAGATCTTAGAGATCTTCGGTACTTCCATAGTACTGGTGTAGCTATATTTCTTCTGCAAAGCAGGTACAATATGCTTATCATATTGACCTTTAAGCCTTGGTGTGTATTTTGCTGTTTTGTTAGTGCTGCTCATGACTTAATTTATTTTGTAACCTCTTTTATGGTTTCTCCTGTTTTCTTTGCAAACCTTACTATTTTACCACTCTTTTCATCAAGCTTACGGCCTACACGTGTAGGTTTTCCGCTTGCAGGGTCAATAAGCATAAGGTTCGATATGTTTACAGAAGCTTCCTTCTTAATAATACCACCCTTTGGGCTCTTTTGGTTTGGCTTGGTGTGTCTTGAAACTACATTAATGCCTTCTACAAAAGCTCTGTAACGGTCAGTATCAATATCCAATACCTTCCCCTCTTGTCCACGAGAGTTGCCGGATATGACCTTCACCATATCGCCTTTTTTTAGTTTTATTTTTACCTTATTTTCTGTCTTCATTTTTTGAAAAAGGGTTGCAAAGTTAAATTTTATTCGAATACGCTCGACTTCTTCTTATTTTATAGTACTTCAGGGGCCAATGATATGATCTTCATGAATTGTTTCTCACGCAATTCTCTTGCCACAGGGCCGAAGATACGGGTGCCTCTCAATTCATCAGCATCGTTAAGCAATACCACTGCGTTATCATCAAAACGGATCAATGAACCGTCAGAACGCTTGGTAGCCCTCTTAGTACGTACAATTACAGCTTTAGAAACTGAACCTTTCTTAATACCGCCGGTAGGAATAGCATCCTTAACGGCAATAACGATCTTATCTCCGATACCGGCAGAACGCCTGTGGCTATCTCCCAATATACGGATACAAAGCACTTCCTTCGCTCCGCTGTTATCAGCACATACTAATCTCGACTCTTGTGTTATCATGGCTTAAAAAATTTAAATCAATTATTACTTACTTGGCTTTTTCTACTACTTCCACCAATCTCCAGCATTTATTCTTGCTTAAAGGCCTGGTTTCTTCAATACGAACCAGGTCACCGCCATGCGCCTCGTTCTTTTCGTCGTGCGCAAAGAATTTTGATGTACGCTTAATGTACTTACCGTACTTAGCGTGCATTATCTTTCTTTCTACGCTTACCACAATGGTTTTATCCATTTTATCGCTGGTAACCAGTCCTACTTTTTCTTTTCTTAACTTACGTGTTTCCATGAGGAAATATTATGAATTTTTACTTATTTACTTTTTAACAGTTGCTTTTTTACCTCTTGTGCTGGTCTCGGTAAGGAGGCGCGCAACAAGCTTACGTTGTGCACGTACCCTCATTGGGTTCTCAATAGGAGATACTGCGTGCTGAAGCTTAAGCTTGGTTAAAAGCTGCTGCTCACTTGCTACTTTTTCTTTAAGCTCACTGTCGCTTAATTTCTTTATTTCTACTGCTTCCATTTTACTGATTCTTAATTTTTAATTCTTAATTACTTTGCAACTTCCTCAACGTATTCGCGACGAACCACGAACTTGGTTGTTATAGGAAGCTTATGTGATGCCAAACGGAGAGCCGCTTGTGCTTCAGCCTGGGTAATACCTTCAATTTCGAAAATGATCCTTCCCGGTTTTACTACTGCTGCCCAAAATTCAGGAGCACCTTTACCTTTACCCATACGTACTTCGGCAGGTTTACGGGTAATTGGCTTATCAGGGAATATACGTATCCATGCTTGTCCTTTACGTTGCATGTGACGGGTAAGTGCAACACGGGCAGCTTCTATCTGCCTGTCGCTAACCCATGCACCTTGTAATGCTTTTAAACCGAATGAACCGAATGCCAATTGGTCTCCCCTTTTGGTATTGCCTTTAGGAGGCATTTTGTGCATTTTGCGGTACTTTGTTTTTTTAGGCTGTAACATTTTCTATGTAATTACTAATTTTTAATTCTTACTTTTTATTGACTATGCTTCGTTTCTACTGTCTCTTCTTTTCTTGCCACCACCTTGTCCGCCTCTTGGAGCTCCTCCGCCATTTCCGCCCTTGTTAAAGCTAAGGTTCTTCTTTTCTTTCATCATACCAATATTAGGAGAAAGGTCGCGTTTGCCATAAATTTCGCCACGGCATATCCAAACCTTGATACCAATACGGCCATAGGTTGTGTGTGCTTCTGAAATTGCGTAGTCAATATCTGACCTTAAGGTGTGCAATGGTGTACGTCCTTCCTTGTAAATTTCAGAACGTGCAATATCTGCTCCTTCTACACGGCCCGAGATACGGATCTTAATACCTTCAGCACCCATACGCATGCTGGTAGATATTGAGTTCTTAATAGCTCTCTTGTAGAAAATACGGCCTTCGATCTGGCGGGCAATACCTTCTGATACAAGACGAGCATCTAACTCAGGACGCTTTATTTCAAATATATTTATCTGTATTTCTTTCTTAGTTATCTTCTTTAATTCTTCACGCAGTTTATCAACTTCCTTACCACCTTTACCGATAATGATACCCGGGCGAGATGTGTTGATAGTAACAGTGATAAGCTTCAGTGTCCTTTCAATAATAATTTTCGACACGCTTCCTTTAGGCAACCTGGCAAGCAGGTAGTTGCGAATTTGCTCGTCCTCTATAAGTTTTTCAGCGTAATGACGGCCACCATACCAGTTAGAATCCCATCCTTTAATGATACCGAGCCTTGCGCCTATTGGATTTGCCTTTTGTCCCATTTTTTCGTTTTAATTAATATTATTATTCAGCTGAATTGTTATCGGTTACTTCAGCAGTTGCTGCTGCCTGTGCTTCTTCCAAACGTTTGTCAACAATTAAGGTAACGTGGTTCGAACGTTTGCGGATACGGTAAGCCCTTCCTTGCGGTGCAGGGCGGAAACGCTTAAGTATAGCAGCGCCATCAACATGCACTGATTTTACATAAAGATTACTCTCTTCAGCCCTTTCTCCTGTCTTTTGTTCAAAGTTAGAGATTGCTGAAGTAAGGAGTTTCTCCATCTTCTTAGCCGCATGTTTAGGGCTAAAATGAAGTATGTTGAGCGCCTGGTAAACGTTCTTACCTTGTATCAGTTCAGCTACAAGGCTCATTTTCCTTGGCGAGGTAGGACAATTGTTGAGCTCAGCAACATATAATGTTTTCCTGGCCTCCTTCCTTTTGTCCGCGCTATTTTGTTTCCTTGATCCCATTGTTTATTTATAATAATTCGTTAATCAGTATTGTTAGTTGCTGCTACTTGCAGGTGCTGCATCAGCCTTACGGTGACCTGCGTGACCACGGTATGTACGGGTTGGTGCAAATTCACCTAATTTGTGGCCTACCATGTTTTCGTTGCAATAAACGGGAATGAATTTATGACCGTTATGTACAGCGAAGGTGTTGCCAACGAACTCAGGAGTAATAGTGCTGCGACGAGACCAGGTTTTGATAACTGTCTTCTTCGGAGCCTTATTCATAGCATCCACTTTCTCCTGGAGCTTAAAATCTATAAAAGGACCTTTTTTAATCGAACGAGCCATGTTGTATGGTTTTAGTTATACTATTTCTTTCTTCTTTCAATGATAAACTTGCTGCTTGCATTCTTAGGCTTACGAGTCTTATAACCCTTAGCCGGAATACCTTTTCTTGAACGTGGGTGTCCGCCTGAAGCTTTACCCTCGCCACCACCCATAGGGTGATCTACAGGGTTCATGGATACACCACGATTCCTTGGCCTGCGGCCCAACCATCTGCGACGGCCTGCTTTACCATGTATTTCAAGGCTATGGTCAGGGTTCGAAATTGAACCAACTGTAGCCATACATGAAGCAAGTATCATGCGGGTTTCGCCGGAAGGCATTTTTAAAATTACGTAGATACCATCCTTAGCATTCAATTGCGCTGAAGAGCCTGCACTGCGGGCTAATTTAGCGCCCTGGCCCGGACGGAGTTCTATATTATGTACAGTAGTACCCAATGGCATAGCGCCTAATGGTAATGCGTTACCCATATTTGGGGGAGCATCTTTACCTGAAAGCAGCTTTTGGCCAACTTTCAAACCATGCGGAGCAAGGATATATCTCTTTTCGCCATCAGCGTAAAAAAGAAGAGCAATACGCGATGTGCGGTTTGGATCGTACTCAATGGTCTGCACGGTTGCAGGTATATTGTGCTTATCTCTCTTAAAATCTATTTCGCGGAAACGTTGTTTGTGTCCACCGCCAATATAGCGCATGGTCATTTTACCGCTGTTGTTACGGCCACCTCTCTTATGCCTAGGACGAATCAAGCTCTTTTCAGGCTTGTTCATGCTATCCATAGTAAGATCCTCGTAACTATCGGTCAGCTTAAAACGTTGTCCCGGTGTTAATGGTCGTGTCTTCTTTAGTGCCATCTGCTTTGGTTATATTAAATATTGCTGTAAAAATCAATTGTTTCGCCTTGTTTCAATGCAACAACGGCTTTTTTGTGCTTACCTACCCTGCCGGCAAGAACACCTGAACGGGTCATTCTCCTTTTTACTTTACCGGGAGTATTCATAGTTCTTACATCTACAACCGTTACGTTATACATCTTCTCAACAGCAGTCTTGATCTGAATTTTGTTGGCAGTTTTGTTAACATAGAACCCGTAGCGATTGAATTTATCGCTCTGGGCGGTCATTTTTTCTGTTATTACAGGCTTAATTATGATACTCATGATTATTCGAGACTTAAGGTTGTTTCAATTACTGGAATAGATTTTTCTGAAAGCAATACGTGGTATGCATTCAAAACATCAATTGTGTTGATATCAGCAGCCTGAATTACTTTGAACTTTTGCAGGTTGCGTGCCGAAAGGATAACGTTTGCATCCATGCTATCCAATACAAGCAGTGTCTTTTTGCCATCAAGCTTGAAGTTGCTGAGCAACTCAAGGCATTGTTTGGTCTTAGGCTTATCGAAGCTGAAGTTTTCAACCACAGTAAGCATGTTGTCCTTCACTTTTTGTGAAAGAGCTGACTTACGGGCTAACTTCTTTAATTTCTTGTTCAGTTTGAAACCATAATCTCTTGGACGAGGACCGAAAGCACGGCCATGGCCATAGGTTGGGTTCTTAATGCTACCAGAACGTGCACCACCGGTACCTTTCTGCCTTTTGAGTTTTTTTGTACTGCCACTGGTTTCGCCGCGTTCCTTCACTTTGTGAGTTCCCTGGCGGGCGTTAGCCTGTACCTGCTTTACATCAAGGTAAATAGCATGATCGTTAGGTTCAATTGCAAACACCTCGTCGCTCAGCTTGGCCTTTTTGCTGGTCTTTTCGCCTTTGGCATTAAAAATATTCAGTTCCATCTTATTCTGTTAATTTCAAAAATATTATTTGTAAACTACTACATAACCTCCGTTAGGGCCCGGAACTGCACCTTTTACAAGGATAAGGTTCTTATCGGCCAATATCTTAACTACTTCAAGGTTTTGGTTCTTAGCGTTCTCGCCACCGGTACGGCCAGCCATCTTCTTACCTCTCCATACGCGTGAAGGGAATGATGATGCACCTGCAGAACCCGGAGCACGTTGACGGTCGTGCTGACCGTGTGTGCGTGAGCCCACACCGCCAAAACCCCATCTTTTTACAACACCCTGGAAACCTTTACCCTTGGTAACGCCCGATACGTCAACCAGGTCGCCTTCGGCAAAAAGCTTAACATCAATAACGTCGCCGGCTTTCATTTCCTGCTCAAAGCCCCTGAACTCCATAAGTTTTGCTTTTGGAGTAGCGCCTGATTTTTTCATATGGCCCAATACAGCCGATGAAACGTTCTTTTCGGTCTTATCTTCAAAACCAAGCTGAATAGCATCATAGCCTTCTTTTGCTTTGGTTTTAATTTGAGTAACTACACAAGGGCCAGCTTGTATAACTGTACAAGGAACATAATTACCGTCCTCGCTGTATACGCTGGTCATCCCTATTTTTCTGCCTATCAATCCTGCTGACATGATTTCTCTTTTTTACAAATTATTTAATATCGACTTCAACGCCACTTGGCAATTCAAGCTTCATCAACGCATCAACAGTCTTTGAAGAGCTGATGTAAATGTCCATCAAACGCTTGTATGAACAAACCTGGAACTGCTCCCTGGCTTTCTTGTTCACGTGTGGCGAGCGAAGAACGGTATGTATCTTCTTATCGGTAGGCAGCGGAATAGGACCACTAACCACAGCGCCTGTCTGGCGGATGGTCTTGATAATCTTCTCCACTGACTTGTCAACCAGGTTATGGTCGTACGATTTCAGCTTAATTCTAATCTTTTGGTTCATTTAGAATATATTTAATTATGCGTTAACTGTCTTTTTACCATTAGCTTTTGCAATAACTGCTTCTGCAACGTTCTTAGGCGCTTCAGCATAGCTATGGAATTCCATAGTAGAAGCTGCACGACCCGAAGAAAGTGTACGTAATGTAGTTACATAACCGAACATTTCGGAGAGTGGCACCAATGCCTTAATAACCCTTGCACCGTGACGGCTATCCATGCCCTGCATTAAACCGCGGCGCTTGTTAAGGTCACCTACTATATCACCCATGTATTCTTCCGGAGTAACTACTTCAACATTCATGATAGGCTCAAGGAGAACAGGTCCTGCTTTCCTCATAGCTTCACGGTAAGCTGAACGGGCGCAAATTTCAAATGAAAGAGCGTCAGAGTCAACTGCGTGGAAACCACCATCGATAAGCCTTACTTTTAGGCTATCTACCTGGTAGCCGGCCAATACACCATTTGATAAAGAAGCTTTGAAGCCCTTTTCAACTGCCGGTATAAACTCACGTGGAATGTTACCACCTGTAATTTCGTTTTCGAATACTAAGCCTGGCTTGGTAGCGTCTTCAACAGGAGAAATAATTACTGTCATATCAGCATACTTACCACGGCCACCTGATTGTTTCTTGTACAACTCACGGTGTTCAACTTCCTTAGTAATAGCTTCTTTATAAGCAACCTGAGGAGCGCCCTGGTTACATTCTACTTTAAACTCGCGTTTCATACGGTCAAGCAGAATTTCCAGGTGAAGCTCACCCATACCACTCAATACGGTTTGGCCTGACTCATCATCAGTCCTAACGCGGAATGTAGGATCTTCTTCAGCAAGCTTGCCGAGAGCAACACCCATCTTTTCAAGGTCAGCCTGGGTCTTAGGCTCAACTGCAATAGAAATAACCGGCTCAGGGAAGCTCATAGATTCGAGCACCAGAGGGGCTTTTTCTTCACAAAGTGTGTCGCCTGTACGAATATCTTTAAAACCAACTGCAGCGCCAATATCACCCGCTTCGATCATATCGATAGGGTTTTGCTTGTTAGCGTGCATCTGGAATATACGGGAGATACGCTCTTTATTGCCGGTACGTGTGTTCAACACATAAGAACCGGAATTAAGGGTACCTGAATAAACACGGAAATAAGCTAAACGGCCCACAAACGGGTCAGTAGCTATTTTAAATGCCAATGCGCAGAACTTATCCTTAGGATCAGGACGTCTTTCTTCTTCTAAGTCTGTATCAGGGTTTTTGCCTTTTACAGGAGGAAGCTCCATTGGGCTAGGCAATAAGGCCATAACCGCATCGAGAAGAGTCTGGATACCTTTATTTTTAAATGAAGCACCGCAAAGCACCGGAGTAATGGTCATTGCAATGGTTCCCTTACGGAGTACTGCAATAATTTCTTCTTCACTGATTGAATCAGGGTTTTCGAAGAACTTCTCCATTAATTTGTCATCAAACTCAGCAACACTTTCTACCATCTTAGCTCTCCATTCAGCAGCTTGTTCTTTCAAATCAGCCGGAATTTCTTCTATATCGTACTTAGCGCCCATTGATTCGTCGTTCCAAACAATGGCTTTGTTCTTTACAAGGTCAATAACACCTTTAAACTTATCTTCAGCACCAATAGGTATCTGAATTGGCACAGGGTTAGCTCCAAGCTTGTCCTTAATTTCCTTAACTGCGTTAAAGAAATCAGCACCTGCCCTATCCATTTTATTAACGAATGCTATACGAGGCACACCATATTTGTTTGCCTGGCGCCATACTGTTTCTGATTGAGGCTCAACACCACCAACAGCACAGAAAAGGCCAACAGCACCGTCTAATACCCTCAGTGAACGCTCTACCTCAACGGTAAAGTCAACGTGGCCGGGGGTATCAATAATGTTGATCTTATATTTATGTCCTTTGTAATCCCAGAATACACGGGTAGCAGCCGAGGTAATGGTAATACCTCTTTCTTGCTCCTGAACCATCCAGTCCATAGTAGCAGTACCTTCGTGTACTTCACCAATTTTATAGTTAACACCAGCATAGAACAATACACGCTCGGTAGTTGTTGTTTTACCGGCATCTATGTGGGCCATAATGCCTATATTTCTGGTGAGGTTAAGATCTTGACTCATAGCGTTTTAAATAATCCAGGTTAAATTAAAATCTGAAGTGAGCAAATGCCTTGTTCGCTTCAGCCATTCTGTGTGTATCTTCTTTTCTTTTATATGCTGAACCTTCTTCTTTAGAAGCTGCAATAATTTCAGCTGCTAATTTGTCCACCATAGATTTTTCTTTACGTACACGTGAAAAATCGGTGAGCCATTTCATAGCCAATGCTAATTTTCTTTCTGGCCTTACTTCCATAGGAATTTGGTAGTTAGCACCACCCACCCTGCGGCTTTTTACTTCCACAGAAGGCGAAATGTTGTTAATTGCCTTTCTCCATACTTCAATACCGTCTTCTTTGGTTACATCAGCAACCTTATCAACGGCACCGTAAAAAATCTTGTAGGCAGCATTCTTATTACCGCTTATCATTAGGTTGTTTACGAAACGTGTAACTAACGTATCATTAAACCTAGGATCGGGAAGTAGAATTCGTTTTTTTGCTTTGCCTTTTCTCATTATCTATATTATTAAATAGTGTTATTTACTTTTTTGCTGCAGCTGCTGCGCCTGCTTTAGGACGTTTGGTTCCGTATTTAGAACGGCTTTGTTTCCTGTTATCTACACCTGCTGTGTCGAGTGTACCACGAACTAAGTGGTAACGAACACCAGGAAGGTCCTTCACCCTGCCGCCACGTACCAAAACGATACTGTGCTCTTGCAGGTTGTGTCCTTCTCCAGGGATATAAGCGATTACTTCCTCGCCATTGGTCATACGTACTTTGGCAACTTTACGAAGCGCAGAATTAGGCTTTTTAGGTGTGGTTGTGTATACACGGATACAAACCCCTCTGCGTTGTGGGCATTGGTTCAGAGCACCAGATTTACTCTTCCTGGTTATCTTCTTTCTGCCTTTGCGAACTAGTTGTTGAATTGTTGGCATTTCTACTTGTTGTGTTTCAGCTTAGTTTAATACAAAAAATAACTTTCCCTATTATTTTTGGGGGGTGCAAAGGTAGAAATATTTATTTACAAACAGTTACCCAGAGAAGATTTTTTTTGCCCCTACCCTGTCGAATTACCTTTTTGCCGTCGGCCGGCGGCATTTTTCCGGCTTAAAAACTACCGGAATACTGGGGTAACTAATAGAGATGCAAAACTAGCAAAATACTTAAGAACAAAGGCATTCAGCATTTAATAGGTAAATAAAACTTACTAAATCGGGACAGTGGTATTGGTTGATGAATAAATGATGGAGTTTTTCCTGAAAATTTAACATTAATTCTTCAAAAAAATAGTTGTTTTTGAGCGTGACAATGCCTTTATCGGCAAAAAATATGTTCACATTCATTTAATAAAAATATAACAAAACGTGGTATAATTTTCAGGTAGAAAGCACCCTCAAAATTCCTTCTTTTTCGAAAAAATGAATTTTATCCGATTTTTTATTGCGGAGGCAAACTTGCGTTCAGGAAATTATTGAACGGAACCATAGTCTTAAAAATTCCGGCAGCATAGGAAGCAAATTTGGGAGAAAGCAATGCCTTTTCATCCAACTTATGCAATGCAATGAAGCTCTTATATTGCAAATAATCCATCATAGGGTCCTCCTTGTCAAAGCCTTTAGGAGCGGTTTTCAGCTTATCTTCATCCGATAGTCCTTTAAAATTCTTTTGAAAGGTCTTATCATTTACAATTTTCAAAAACTTTTTGCCTTCCATACTTATATCTTCACGTATAAGCTTCAATCTATCTGGCTCCGGCATATGTACCCCACCTGCTAAAAATCCTCCACCAGCTTCCAGGTGAATATAAAAACCTGCTCTCGTGGTCAACCCCTTGCCTGAACCTGCAATAGCTGCACCAAAATTGGTCTTGTATGGATCCTTGTTCTTAGAAAAACGTACATCACGGTATATCCTGAACACACATTTCTTGGGGTCGAGCTTTAGCACACTTTTATCAAATGTACTTATTTCTTTTATCAGACCTGCAACAAACTCAACAAAATTTTCATTGGCTGCAACATACTTGTCCTTATTAGCAGTAAACCAATCGCGGTTATTGTTCTTCTTTAGTTTAGTAAGGAAACCGAGGGTTTCTTTGTTTATTTGTGCCATGGTATAAGATTTGAAATGTGAAGGTATAATTTTTTTCTTACCCAATCTTCAAACAAGTCATCGCAATTGACCCCATGACGGTCTTATCATTAAAAAGTGCTATTGCTTCTTTATCGCTTTGCAATGCCAGTGTATATATCAATGGTAAATAATGTTCTGGTGTTGGCACAGCAAGCTGAATTGCAGAACCCAATGACTTATAATTTATCAGCGATTGAAAATCATGTGCATTCACTAATTTCTTCACTGTTTCATTGGCTTCAACGGCCCAATCGAAGGGCTTGTCATCCTTCCAATTTAACACACCCAGGTTATGCACAATATTACCACTGCCAATTATCAACACACCCTTTCTTCGCAGGAATGCCAGTTCTTTAGCCAGATCATAATGCCATTGAGCCGATTTACCATAATTTAAACTCAATTGTATAATAGGTATATCGGCTTTAGGATATAGGCGCGAAGCCACTACCCATGCACCATGGTCAAGGCCCCAATCATTACTCAGTCCTATAGATACGTCCATAATCCCATTCTTCACATCCTTTGCCAATGCAGGATCTCCGGGTGCCGGGTATTGCATATCGAACAATGCTTGAGGGAAACCACCAAAATCGTGTATTGTAGGTGGTTTATCCATAGCGGTTACAAAGGTTCCATCGGTTTCCCAATGGGCAGATATACATAATATGGCATTGGGCTTTGGTAGTCCTTTTGCAGTATCGGCCCAACCTTTGGTGAATTCATTCTCTTCAATAGCATTCATGGGGTTACCATGACCAATAAAGAGTACAGGCATTGGGTCGGTGGTACTATAATGTTCAACAATTTTATTTAGCTCAGTTAGTTTCATAGCTGCAGGTGTTAAAGGTAGTATTCCTAGATATCTTATAAAATCACGCCTTTTCATTTCACTTTCTTACAAAGCAAAAGTACGTAGGACTTGCCTGAAATGGCTTGAACTAGGTTAAGAAATGTTGCCCTATCCCTCCTTCCCCAAGCGGGTAAGGCGTTACTCTGCCTATAATCATAGTTACTGCATAAAATCAACTCAGTGCATCTTAATAAAATCAGAGAGAGGAATAGTTAATAAAAGCAGGATGGTGCAATACAGATAATGAAACGTCTCTCCCTCGAGGGAGAGATAAGAGAAAGGGCAAAGCGGCCCTATCCCTCCTTCCCCAAGCGGGTAAGGCGTTACATTAGCTCTATCTCAATCATTCTGCGTAAAATCAGCTTTGTGCATGCTCTTGCACTTATTGAGATAGGTGGATAATAGAAGAAACAGAAAGATAAGATATAGACAAAGAAACGTCTCTCCCTCGAGGGAGAGATAAGAGAGAGGGCAACAAAAGAAAAAGTCCCGCATTGCTGCGAGACTCAATTCTCAATACTATATACTCAATACTACCTGGTTAGAATAACCTTTTGTGTTTGTGTAAGGTGATCTGATTCTAAACGGCAGAAATAAACGCCCTGAGGCATATCGTTGCTATCAAATTCAACAACTTGTAACCCTTTTTCAGCTTGGCTGTTATATATTGATTTAACCATCTTACCTGTTACATCATACATATTAATAGTCACGGGACCTGTTTCATCCATAAGGAACTTAATACGTCCAGTACCATACATTGGGTTAGGATAAATTTCAAACTTAACCGGGGTTACCGAAAGGTTATTTACCGAAGTAGGATTAGTTGGATAATCATCAGTAGCCAACCATATTGTAGCATTCATTATTATTATCTGGTGGTTGCCGCTAGCATCAGCAGTCCAACCATTATATAATGCATCATTCGGGTCTCCCGTACCATCATCAGGTGGAGAACTATCGCCTTCAGCAGCTACTTTGCCTTTACCATAATGTGCATGAGCAAACATTACATTAATACTATCAGATGTAGAAGCACCTGTCATAAACACATCGCCCATTACAGTTTTGTTGGCATGAGGCCAAAGTGTAAATGATGTACCGTTACTCCACATCATTTCAGTACCGTTACCATATGGCCCGTGTAACATTGAATCAGTAGCCGATGGATTAATATTGGTAGTTGTCTGAGAAAAATTGACAGAATCAACCATAATACCGAATGGATTATACTGAACACCATTATTCTTCAAGAAATCTCGCCATATCATAGGTGAATCCCATCCGTCATTGTTACGGTCAGATACACAGTGGTCAGATATCATGAACAAACGGCCACCATCTTTTACCCAATTGATCATGGCCAGTTTCTCCTTAGCTGTAAACTTGATGTTAGGCTCATCTACAATAAATATTTTGTAGTTAGAAAGATCGAGTGCGTGTGACTTATTACCATAGGTAATAGAATCAAATACCGGCAATGTTTCTACCTCATAGCCCAGTTTTACGCAATTAATACCCCATGATGATAAAGAGCCTTCCCAGTATGTTTCAGCTGTAGTACTTGTTACTGTCGATTGTGCAGGTGTTGGCAGGTTCTGAGGGTCAGATTCATTGCCCCCACCTTTTACCGCAGGACCGGTACTGTAACCCAAATCATGTGTATCGGCATCAATAACCCAGTCGGCATTGCCTGCTGTTTCTGCCTTTGTGGCGTCAAATAAAATCCGGACTTGTGCGGAAACTGTGCATGCCAGGGATAGCATTACAAAACCGCATAGTACTGTTTTTTTCATACAATTTTTGTGTTTTAGTAAAGCAAATCTATGCGGTACAATACACAAAACCTAACTTTTCAATAACTTTTTTTATTAACTGGCAATAAACAATAAGTTATTTATATGTTATCTATTAGTTAACAAAGACTTTCAGTATTCGGATATTATTCTATTATAATTGTGCGTAATATTGCCAGCCTTACCATACACATGAATAAGAGAATACTTACCTTACTACTTATACTTCTTAGCTGCTCCAGGGGGTTTAGCCAATACAGCTTCCCTGCAGATAATTACAGAAGCACAAGCAACCCCTATTATTGGCAAAATCGTCCACCCGATAAGGGATATTGGCAGCAAGATGTACATTACACCATTATTGCATCTTTAAATGACTCTACTGATATAATTAAAGGCGATGAAACTCTTTTATATTGGAACAATTCACCCGACACACTCAACTATGTATTCTTTCATCTATACTCTAATGCCCAAAACAAGCACTCATATTATACCTCGGCATATGTCAATAGCGGATACAAACTTAAATTCGGTAAGTACGAAAGCCGCGACCTTGGCTGCCAGGTAACAAGCATCAGTGCCGATAATACCAACCTAAAGACAGAAGTAGATAATACGGTAATGAAAGTATGGCTCAGTAAACCTTTGCTGCCAGGGCGCTCGATTACTTTTCATATAAACTTTAGTACCTACTTCGACCCGGGTGGAACGGTCCGCAATCGTATGAAGACCTTTATTGCCTGGGCCAGCAAAAACAAGGATACTATCTACAAACAATATGATGTAGTGCACTGGTACCCCCGTATATGTGTATACGACAAAAAATTCGGCTGGGATGTGGAACAACATTTAGCGCATGAATTTTATGGAGACTTTGGTACGTATGACATTGCCTTTACCCTACCAAATAACTATATAGTAGGCGCTACGGGCACATTATTGAATGAAAGCGAAATGCTGCCTGATAGCCTGATGAAGAAAATAGACATTCGCAATTTCCGAAACAAAACAAATGAAAGCGCTGCACCAACAGTTGTTGTAAAAAGGACTAACGAAACTAAAACCTGGCTCTACCACGCGGAAAATGTGCATGACTTTGCACTTACTGCTGATCCAACATACAGAATAGGGCTTGTAACATGGCACGGAATAAAGTGCTACTCCTATGCTGAAGAAATGCATGCCCACCGCTGGCAGGATGCTGCAAGTTATACCGCAGGAGTAATTGCCTGTAATTCAAAATTCTTTGGCATGTATGGCTATCCTGAAATGATAGTTGCCGATGCTCGTGATGGCATGGAGTACCCTATGATCACATTAGATGGCGGTGGCTTCCCCGATTACCTGGGTACGCTTACACATGAAATAAGCCATAACTGGTTCTTTGGTATGCTGGGCAGTAACGAAACTTACCGTGCAGTGCTTGACGAGGGTTTTACCGAATTTGCAGAATGCTGGACCTATAATCAATTGAATGGCCCTTATGAAATACAAGGTGTCCCCATTTCAAAATACATACGTAAATACTACCACCAGGACCTATTCCGGTATGACTGGGCCTATTCCGGTTATTTGTACAACAATATTATGGGAGTGAGCGATTTTACTGAAAATGTAGAAGGTAAGCAAATGGCTGCTCGCTATATTGCTTCATATGGCAACCGCGATGTTACGCTTAATACGCAATCAGACGATTTTCACAGTATGCTGGGGCACGATGGTGGTTATTCGCAGGTTTACTTTAAAGGTTCTACTATGCTATATAACCTGCAATATGTACTTGGTGATTCATTGTTCTTTGGTGCGATGCAGCACTATTTTGAAAAATGGAAATTCTGCCACCCCTACCTCAACGATTTCAGGAATGCCATTACCGAATATACCCATACGGACCTCACATGGTTCTTTGACGAATGGCTGAATACCCCAAAAACACTTGATTATGGAATCGAGTCAGTGAAAAAAGGGACAGAAAAGAATCAGTACATCATACGTTTTGTACGCAAGGGCGAAATGCAAATGCCCATCGATTTTACCATTACTTCCGGAAAAGACAGTACTTATAATTTCTATATCCCCAACAGTTGGTTCGAAAAGAAAACCTCTGCAACAAAGCTACCACGATGGATTGGCTGGGGAAAAGTGCAGCCTTATTATGATGCAACAGTGATTATTCCGGGTGGAATTAGCAAAGTGCAGATAGATACCAGCAACCGCTTTGCTGATATAAACATGCTTAATAACACATTGCCTTTACCGGTCAAATATTACTTCGATTCGAAGGTTAACAATAGCCCCGATTGGAATAACTATGAAGCATTCTTTGGGCCATCACTATGGTACAATGGTGTTGACGGAGTACAACTGGGCGTGCATATGCATGGAGATTATATGTTATTCATGCATAATATCAGTGCTTCAGTATTTTTAAACACGGGTGTATTGCAGAATATATCCGGAAGCAATCCTCATCAACTAATATCAGGCACACTCAGTTACCAGACTGCAACGGAAAAATTTATTCATAATTCTTCAGTCAACTTTTATGCACAAAGCCTTGACGGGCTTGATGAAGGTAAACTACGTTTCCAGTTAAAAGACAATTCAAACAAATACACTTTCTATACAGATGCACAGGTTATGTATCGTCCGCATGTATGGGATACTACTTACCTGCTTTACCCGAAATTGTGGGCGCCTTACAAATACAACAATACAGTACAAATAGGTATTAAGCATGATTATAAATACTCACCTTCAGGCAGAGGCAATATTGATTTCAACATTCGTAGTTCGGCCTTTACCCAAAACTACAACTACTCTCAAACCACGTTTACCCTAATAAACACACAACAACTGGGCAAAAAGCTCACACTGCGCACTCGATTGTTTGGCCAATATGGTACAGGTAATATTCCATCAGAGTCTGCCCTTTATGCAGCGGGCGCTAACCCGGAACAATTGCTGGATAATGCTTTTACACGTGCAGAAGGGATCGTTCCATCAGCATGGACCGGATATGGAAATGATGTAAACCATTTTCAGCAAGGCGGAGGACTCGACCTGAGAGGCTATGCAGGTTATTTATTCCCACCCTTTGATTCAAGGATCAACTACACCTATAATTATTTCAATGCTTATTCAGGTTCAACGGGAGCAGCAGTAAATGCTGAATTGGAATTCAATCACCTGGTTCATTTTAATCCGAAATTCTTAAAGAACACTTTTGCATTGAGCACTTACTTATTTGGTGATGCAGGGGTAATAAATACTGTACCAATAATTTACCCTATAAATACTACTCCGTCTCTTGTATTTAGCAGCATTCATGCCGATGCCGGCATTGGGGTTGCATTAACCATTCAGCGCTGGGGAGCGTTACAACTGGCTAAGCCATTAACGGTGCGTTTTGATATGCCTTTCTTTTTGAACCAGGTACCGTATGCAGAACAGAACTATGTTCAGATGCGATGGGTTATTGGAATTGGCAGGGCTTTTTAATTTGCAGGATGTAACAGATCTTTCAGCACATACCTTTTACCGTTGTATACACCTACTATAAAGATGTCTTTAAGTCCTTTATTTTTTAATTCCTCAAGTAACTTGTGTGCTTCTTCATAGGTAGTATATGAGCCCGAAATAATACGGGTAGTTCCGTCAGAAAGCTTTTCTACCGAGGCGGTTTTCACATACTTCTTATAGTTGAATTTTTGGGTTGAATGGAAAAGGCCCAATTGCACGGCAAACTTCAGATCTTTTAAACATAATGCAGCTTCCATTTTTACCAATGCTGTCCGCATTACGCTTGTATCTTTTACCACGCCCTTAAAACGTGCCATAAGCACATCCATTTTAGGTATACAGGCGGGGCTCATTAATGGTGCGCCCGAAGCTCCTGCTTGCCCTGCATCAGCAGAGGCAGGAAGCTTTGCCAATACAATATTCATAACCATATTACGGTATGTAGCCGTATCTGATACATTTATTTCGAGGCCATAATCCCTGTATCCTTTAGCCCGAATGCGCAATACATAGTTATGATTTGCAGGCATGGTCAGCGAATATTCTCCGGCAACTGTATCAGCTCCGAATGGGTCGGCTCCAAATTTCTTATCATAAAAATCAAGTGCCACTTTCAACTTTTCATGTGTTGCAGAGTCAGTAATAGTGCCTTTATATATCCATTGTTTTGGCATAAATGCATCAAGCGCCATACGGAATATATCCAGCTTGCTCTGATCAGTGATCCGGGCATAATAACCATAGTATCCATTATCAGATGTAGAGAAATAAATATCATCGTCAGGCGTATTTATAGGATACCCAAGGTTCTTAGGTTCCGACCATTTACCACTATCAAGCGTGGTTACAAAAATATCATAGCCACCCATAGTATTATGCCCCTTCGAACTGAAATAAAGTGTTTTACCATCAGGATTCAGGAATACTCCATCCTCATCGTAAGGTGTATTAATAATACTTCCCATATTTACAGGTGTTGCCCAGGTGCTATCATCTTTCATAGTAGATGTATAAATATCCTTTCCACCTACCCCACCCGGCCTTGAGCTGACAAAGTACATCGTCTTTCCATCAGAAGAAAAACATAATGAGGATTCGCTATAAATAGAATTGATAGTGTCGCTTAAGGCAACAGGCAATGACCAACCTCTGTTTTCAGAATAAGTACACTTGAAAATATCACCGTTCCTACCTTCACGGATCAAATACAAGGTATTGCCATCCGGCGATAGTGCAGCAGCTTCGTCGTTGTCGACAGTATTTACGGGCGGATCAATACCTTCAGCCGTATCCCAAACTCCATTCTTGTTGTGTGATGTAAATATGTCTTCGGTATATTCTCCTGTTACAGGACTTAATTCGGTGCTTAAATTGCTATGCCTGCGGGTAGTAAACACCATAAACTTGCCGTTATTGGTAACTAAAGGCCGTAGGTCACTGTATGGGCTGTTTATATTGGGGCCCATATTTTCAAATGTAACCTTAACTGGGTGTTGCATCAGGTCATTCCCGTTATTACACTCATTAATGCATTTGTTTATTTCATCTTTATCTGACGATATTGATGTTTTTAATGCCACCTGGTACTCAATAATAGCGCTATCCCACTGGCTGTTCAACTGGTAACCTCGTGCCAGAAAGTAATCTATTCTTTTCGAAATCTTCTTTTTAATCTGATGTGCCAGCCTGAAATAAGGCAGACACTTAGCTTTGCTCACCGAATTTAAATAACACACACCTATTTTAGCATTCAAATCTGCATTACTGGGGTTAAGAGAATCGGCTGCCAGGTAATCAGCCAGTGCTGCACCATACTCTCCTTTTTGAATATGCATATTACCCTCGTTGAGTTTCTGTAAAGCATATTTAAAACCTTTCGGATTGTCTTTAAAATTACCTGCTTTAAACTTAACATTATGCACCTGAGCGGTTAAAGCACCCGGAATTACAAGACAAATGAACAGTTTTGAGAAAGCTCTCAGCATAAAAGTAATTGTTCCGGTTTTCGTTTTACTGATTAAAACATTGATTTAGTACCCGAAGTCATGAATGGATTCGGGTTAATGAACCTTAACGATAATTCGAAACCACCTCTGCCAGATGAAGCAGTAGTGAGTGCTGAAGTATTAAAATCGTAACTAAAACCAATAGCATAGCTGGCAAACTCTATCTGGGTAAGTATAATAGCTGCATCACCAACTCGGTAATAACCTCCAATATCAATTGCTGAACCTTTGCTGAACCCTGTATATTTACTTTCCTGGCGGAGGGTATAACGTATTTTTAATCCCAGGTCGAGCTCTGTTGCAGGCCCCTGCTGGTAGTAAACAAAGCCAGGTACAAGGCCAATATTAGAATTTGGCAGTCCGTAATCAACAAAACCATGCGCTACATAACGCATGTAAAGCTTAGTACCCGGTCCGCTTTCGCCATAATATGACATATTAGGCTGGTTAACATGAAATATTGCTGCTCCGAAATTTGCCCTGAACTGGTCGTTTGAGGTCATATTGGTTTGGCCCACACCATAACTGTAAGAAAGGCCGGCTGAAAAATCGGCGTATGAAAAACTATTACCCATCGATGTTTCACCGGTTGGGGCATTGGCATCATAAGCGCCATTAACGTATTGGTTATCCCAGCTTAAGCCCGCAAGATTAATGCTATGCTGCGACCAGCCTGCTTGTATACCACCTGCCAGTGAACTTTTTTCGCTTAAAAAAATGCCACTTGCCACAGTAAGATTTATTTCTGTAATACCAATACTTGCATCACCCGATTTATCATTATAGAAAGAAAGGCCCGGTGAGATATAACCCTTCGTCCATTTCTTCATGATATTATGCAACTCAACGGTAGCGGCCATTGTATTAAAACCGGCACCACCACCCATTACACTTGTCCATTGACTGCGGTAGTTGATCTCCGCAAATATCTGCCCGTTAAACACGCCACATAAGGCAGGGTTTAAGGTAAGCGGTGATTCATAGAATTGTGAAAAATGCACATCCTGTCCAAAGGAGGTCGTGCTGAATCCGCATGCAACAATGATTAAAGCCAGTAATTGTTTTCGCATAAATGGTAAATAACAATAAACAAATATAGTATCTATCTGTAATATAAACAAATAGAACCCATGTAGTAAAAATACTTACCACGCTTAAAAAGATATTTTAGTAATTTCGCTCACCTTCCCCAATTGATGAAACAGTTAATACTCAGAATAAAAACTACCCTTTTAATATTAGTTTTAGCTGCCCCCCTGTCACTTTTTGCCCAGCAAGATTCGAGCCATTTAACATTAGATTCTGCCTCTATTTCGAACATGACCCTTGAGCAATTGCTTAAGATAAAGGAGTCGGGAGTATCGAGCGAAATGGAATCAATGATAAATGCCCAGCTGGGTGTTGCATCAAAAAAACCGCTATCGCAGCGCAAGTCGCCAAGTGTTGTTACCTTAATTACGCAGGAAGAAATTGAAAGATCGGGCGCACGCGACCTGATAGATGTATTGCGCCTTGTGCCCGGCATTGACTTTGCAGTTGATGTGCAGGGCAATGTAAGTATAGGTATGCGTGGCAACTGGGCCGAAGAAGGAAAAGTATTACTGCTACTTGATGGGCAGGAAATGAACGAGCTTATGTATTCAAGCCTGCAATTTGGCAACCACTTTGATGTTAGCCAGATCAAACGCATCGAGATCATTCGTGGCCCCGGCTCGGCTATTTATGGCGGCTTTGCCGAATATGGAGTAATAAGTATTATTACTAAAGATGGTGAAGATCTGCGTGGCATAACCGCAACAGGAGGTTATGGACAAACCGCCAGGGCACTCGACTACAGAGACCTGAGCATATCGGCAGGTGATAAAATAAAAGACTTCTCTTACAGCATAGCTGGCTTTATAGGCCAGGCTAACCGCAGCGATAATGTTTATACCGATCTTACAGGTAACAGCTACTCAATGATCAACAATTCTAATCTTGACCCGCTGAGTTTAAACATTGGCCTAAAATACAAAGGTTTAAGTGTACGGGGTATTTACGATGATTTTTCGACCACTACCCGCGACAACTATGGCCCTGTAATGACCCAGGCATACCCCAACAATTTCATATCGGAATATTTTGAGGTAAAAGATGATATCAAGCTAAGTGATAAAATAACACTCACTCCATTATTCAACTATACTAATCAGAGGCCCTGGAACTTTGCCGGTACAGTGGCTCCTGCCGATTCATCGTATACTATATATAACAAGACGGCAAGAAGATATAAGGGCAACATCAGTGTGCTTTATGATATAACAAAGCATATCAATCTTATTGCAGGCGCGGAAGTTTATTACGATTATGCCACTATTGGTGCAGGTGATCCTCTCTTCAGCAATGGCCAAAGGTATTTAGACTATACCAACACTGCAGGTTTCATGCAAATGCTGTTCCGCTATAAAATTGCAAACGTTACACTGGGAGCGAGATACGACAATAACTCGATATACGGCTCATCGTTTGTGCCGAGGCTGGGTATAATGAAAAAGGTTGAGACCTGGAACATCAAATTATTATACAGTAATTCATTCCGCGCACCGGGTATTGAGAACATAGATTTAAGTTATGATGGAAACATTAAACCCGAATATACCCGCGTAATTGAGCTTGAGGTAGGCAAAGAAATAACGTCAGATATATTTGCCACCATTAACTTTTTCGATATAACAACCAAAAACCCTATAGTATATTATACCGATACTGTTCCATCAGCAGCAGGAAATTACGAAGGCTATAAGAACTTCCCTGAACAGGGAACACGTGGCGCTGAGTTTGATTGTAAGCTCAAAAAAGAATGGGGTTATGTTGATGTGAATTATGCCTATTACACTACTGCTGGTAAAACTGTTGTGCCAGCCTATCAGGTACCCGGAGACAATGATGTAACGTTGGGATTTGCTTCAAATAAAATTAACTTATCGGTAAGCTATAACGTATGTAATAATCTAAGTATTACTCCCACCGTTTCATGGATAGGCGAGCGATATGGCTATGCGTATGCAGGTAATGGCGTTCCTTATGTTAAGGAATTTACACCTACAACACTGGCCAATATTTTTGTTCAGTATAAAGTTGGCAAGCTAAAAGCAGGCATAGGCTGCTATAATATGTTCAATGCCGATTATGAATATATACAGCCTTATGTCGGAAGTCACGGGCCATTACCTTCTATGTCGAGAGAATATGAGATTCGATTAACTTATTCCTTAAGCAAAGCAAAATGAAAAAAGGAATACTCATATTCATAGTTGCGTTGGGCTTAATAATTCCACGAAAAAGCTTTTCACAAACACTTAATTATAAGCTGGCAGCCATATACGTTTACAACTTTACCCAATACATTGAGTGGCCCAAGAATGATAAGGCAACGGAATTTATTATTGGAGTATATGGAAATACGCCCCTTACCGACGAATTAAAAAAATTGGTTATAGGCAAGCATGTAGACCAAAAACCAATAGTAATTAAAGTATTAAAATCGCTCGATGAAGCTGGCGATTGCAGCATTGTATTTGTTGCCCCATCAGAGAACGGTAATTTAAAGAAGATAAGTGATCAGTTTAAAGGCAAACATGTATTGCTGATATGCGACAAGGAAGGCCTGTGTAAAAAAGGCGCTTCAATAAGTGTGTACCTCGACGAAGATGATGACTACAAGACCAAATTTGAATTAAATAAGCAATACATTGAATATAATGGGCTTTTAATATCAAAGTCATTACTTAACCTGGCCGCTAAGGTTGATTAAATTGCAACTTATAGTGAGTATACTAACACACTTTTGTGTTTAATTACAAAAAGTATTTACTCAACTAGATCAATTAGTGAAGAAGGAATTAATTTCAATATTTAAAATAGCTATTATTACATATGATTGAAATAGATGGCTGATTTTACTTTAAATAGTCCCAACAGATCCAGAGATATAAAACTGCTTTTTCTTATTGTTATAGCGGCCTTATTAGTAAGGAGGTTTGATGCTTTTACACGGCCGCAGCTATATGCTGAAGATTACACTATTTATTTTTTTCAATTTGAACAGTACGGGTTTAGTTCTTTACTGACCCCCTATGGTGGTTATTTGCACTTTGTACCCCGGCTCATATCTATTTTTTGGGGCACCATGCATGCTAATTATCTTAAGATTCCCATTTGCTATAGCTTTAGTGAATTTATAGTAACATTTTTAGTTGTATTTAATATTTGGAAGACTTCATTTTATTTGAACATCAAGCATAATATACTGTATGCTACCTGCTTTCTGTTTTTGCCTATAGCTTCAGATATATTTATGAACTTAGCCAATATTAACTGGATAGTGTCGCTTTATCTCCTCAATTTTCTTTTTATCGGACGGCCTATTCAAAAAAATAAATACTTAACCTATATTCTTATATTAATCATTTCGCTTTCAGGCCCGTTCTCTACGTTATTGTCTCCATTGATCCTTTTAATTATAGTACTGGAACGAAAAGAATTATCAGTAGAAAAACTGGTACCGTTATGCTTAATTTTACTGGGCGGAACTATACAGTTTATTTACCTAAAGTTTATCGACACTGATTTTTACCGGGGTGTATCTTTACCACCCGATAGTCATCATTTATTAAAACTAATAACCAACAATACGGGCGACCTGTTATTATTCAGGTATGTAGCTACCCAATGGTCATCTTCTTTACCGGTAATGATCGTTTCTTTTTCTGCCTTCCTTTTACTATTATCAATTTTTATTTTCCGTTATATTAAAGTAGAAAACAAAAGGCGCTATATACTTTTAGGGTATAGTGTAATTGTATTTTGTGCTTTTATAAAAGCATACTGGCCAAATGAATCTCAAGTACTGGCATTATATAATTCAAGATATTATTTCCTTCCCTTTACGTGTATTGCATGGTTAATGATATTATCATTCGATACTAAAATAAAACCTTTGTACGTTGTACTTTATCTCATCTATTTTGTGGCTCAACTTCCAGTTATTTCTATGATACTACCAGACAAGCAATGGAGTAAACAGATCTTAGAATATTATGATGGTAAAAGAAAGGAAATAAGTATTAATCCTGAAGGATGGCATTATGTTCTTCCTGATAGAAAAAAATAAGACAATATATTTACACAAAAGCATCAAATACTATTTTGAGCTAATAACAGTTATTTAGGTACAAAAGGCATAAAAAGCAATTAAACCATCCATAACTAAATTTTGCTACCTTTGCAAGTCTTAAAAATTATGGGAAGAAGTATTAAATCATTATTAATTGTATTGGCGGTAGTTGCAGGACTGTTTTTAGCCTCTTGTGGCGGAGAATACAACCGGATACAGAAAAGCGGCGATGCCCAGAGCAAGTACGATGCAGCTATGAGGTACTATAAATCAGCCGATTACATCAAAGCACTTCAGTTATTCGAGCAATTATTGAGCGTTTACCGTGGCACTGAAAAGGCTGAAGATATTTCGTATTACTATGCTTATTGCAACTACTACGTAGGCGATTACGTTATGGCCGGGTTTTATTTCAACACCTATTTCCATACTTACCCGCATACTAAACGTGCCGAGGAAACCGAGTTTATGAAAGCTTTTTGTGAGTACCTGCTTTCACCTACTTATAGCCTTGACCAAACTGATACCAAGAAAGCCATTGAGGCCTTTCAGACCTTTGTAGATGATTACCCTAACAGCGATAAGCTAAAAGAATGCAATAAATACATCGATCTGCTTAGGGATAAGCTGGAAAAGAAGTACTTTGAGATAGCCAAGGGGTATTATATCACCGAAAACTACCGCGAAGCCAGCTATGCGCTTACAAACTATGTAAAAGCTTATCCTAATAGCAGGTACAATGAAGAAGCTTCATATTTGGTTGAAAAATGCGATTATTTATATGCTTCGAACAGCGTGGAATGGCAAAAGAAAGCCCGTTTAGACAAAGTTATCCAAGATTATCTTAAATTTGTGGACTCTTACCCAAAGAGTGACCTTTTAAAGCAAGCTGAGAACTTATACAACAACGCGCTGAACCAACAAAAGAACTTATTAAAATCTTAATTTAAATAAACATGGACTTCAAAAAAAGCACCGCACCGGCATCAACAATTACCAGGGACGTAAGGAAACTGGAATCAGCAACCGGCAATATTTACGAAACCATTTCTATTATTGGAAAGAGAGCTAACCAGATAAGCGCTGAAATGAAAGAAGAACTGGATGGCAAACTCGAAGAGTTTTCATCGAAGACCGATACACTGGAAGAAGTTTACGAAAACGTTGAACAGATAGAAATATCTAAGATGTACGAGCGCCTTCCTAAACCTGCTTCTATTGCAACCCAGGAGTTCATTGACGGTAAAGTATATTACCGCATGGCTGAGGAGAAAAAAGAAGAGACCCTTTAATAATCTATTGTTCTGCAATACCGTGGAACAAATTACATACCTGCCGTGTTACAGGGTAAGAAAATTGTACTGGGAATCACCGGGAGCATAGCTGCTTATAAGGCAGCTATTTTGCTTAGGTTACTTGTGAAAGCAGGTGCAGAGGTAAAGGTTATTATGACTCCAGCAGCTAAAGATTTTGTAACACCCCTCACCTATTCTACCCTATCTAAACACCCTGTTTATTGCGAGTTCAGTTCAGCCGATGGCAAATGGAACAACCACGTAGAACTGGCAAACTGGGCCGACCTTATTATTATTGCTCCTGCATCGGCCAATAGCATTGCGAAAATGGCAAATGGCTTCTGCGATAATCTTTTACTGGCCACCTATCTTTCAGCTTCATGCCCTGTTTATGTTGCTCCGGCAATGGATAGAGAGATGTATATACATCCTTCCACCAGGGCTAATATTGAAAGACTAAAGTCTTTCAAGAACATTATCATTCCGACTGAAGAAGGCGAACTTGCAAGTGGCCTTTATGGCGAAGGCAGGATGGCCGAACCGGAACATATCATAGCGTTTCTTTCTCAAAAAAAAAACGATAAAAACCAGCAATCGTTAGCTGGTAAAAAGGCTTTGGTTACCGCTGGCCCTACCTACGAAGCTATTGACCCTGTTCGCTTTATTGGTAATTTTTCTTCCGGAAAAATGGGCGTTGCCATTGCTGAAAGGTTTGCAGCACTGGGTGTTGCGGTAACACTGGTTCATGGCCCAATACATATCACAGGCATTAATCCTGCTATTAAACTAATTGGTGTTACCAGTGCTCAAGAAATGTATGATGCCTGTATGAAAGAATTCCCTAAAGCTGATATAACAGTAATGTCGGCAGCTGTCGCTGACTTTAAGCCCCTTACAAAGGCTAAAGAAAAGATAAAGAAAGCAGATGCGGGGCTGATATTGAAACTCGGACACACACAAGACATACTCACTGAACTTGGCAAGAAAAAGAAAGCAGGCCAATTGCTTGTTGGTTTTGCCCTTGAAACAAACAATGAAGTAAAGAATGCGAAAGAGAAGTTAAAAAGAAAGAACCTGGATGCCATTGTATTGAACTCAACCCGCAATGAAGGAGCCGGGCCCGGAGGCGATACCAACAAAATTACTATTATTGACAAGCATAATAAAACTCTTAATTTTGAGTTAAAGCCTAAGACAGAAGTAGCTGAAGATATTGTAACCTATATTGTATCGTGTTTAAAAAAGTAATTCTTCATATTGCACTTGTTCTGTTAATGCCAACATTAGCTGTTGCACAGGAACTGAACTGTACTGTTGATGTGGTATCGCCACAGATACAGGATGCGGCTGCTCAATTGTTATTTACCAACCTGAAGGGAGCTATTACCCAGTTTATGAATAACACCAAATGGACCAATGATAATTTTGGCAACCAGGAAAAAATAGACTGCACGCTCTACCTGAATATGACCGCTGAAAACTCTCCCAGCGATTTTAACGCTACATTACAAGTACAGGCACGCAGGCCGGTTTACAAGTCATCATACAACTCTGCTATGTTCAACTACCAGGATAATAACATTCATATTATCTATAATTTAAACCAACCCATTATATTCAACATTAATACATACTCTGATAATCTTACTGCATTGTTATCTTATTATGCATACATAATAATTGGTAACGATTATGATTCTTTCTCACTCAACGGAGGAACGAAATATTTCCTGAATGCACAAACTATTGTTACCAATGCACAAAATTCCGGTGAAAAAGGCTGGAACCCTTTAGATGGTGACCAAACACGTTATGCATTGATCACCAATATACTTGATGAAACCTATTTTGCACCGCTCCGCAAAGCGATGTATGAATATCATCGCTTAGGATTGGATGTTATGTATTCTTCGCCTGAGAAAGGAAGAACAGAAGTAATGAATGCCCTTAACCTTGTGCAACAGGTATATAACGATAAGCCAGCCAATTTCAATATTGCTCTTTTCTTTAATGCCAAAGCGAGCGAGATAGCCAATATCTTTTCGGAAGCTTCTAATGAAGAAAAGTCAAATGTGTATACACTACTCGGTGCCATTGACCCCACCGATATGGATAAATACAGTAAACTTAAGGTACAGCAGTAAGCTTAGCTACTGTTGCCTTAACTGAACTGAAAAGCACAATAGAGCCCAGATCAATCAAAGGTTATAATGTAGTAGTTCGCTATCTACTATTATAACTTAATATACTCTTTCACATGGGCGGCAAACTATAATTAATTACTTCTTATGTAGTTGTTCAAGCCTTTAACATATCGTTCAATGTTTTTTTGCAGATCAGAATCAAGAGTTTCAAAAGTTGTTTTAAGGTACTGAAGCGAGAAATATGTCCCCATTACTGAATCATGGAGAACATAAATTGTGCTATTAATTCCTGATTGGTATATTTTCACACCGTCAAGTTCTTTAAAAAAGATCAAACTTGCTGGAGGTTCGCCAGAGATTTTTATTAATCTGAATTTATGAGTATTCATACAGTATTATATAAGACAATTTAATTACTCATGGCATTGATTTTTAGCTTTCGTGTAAATGCTTTGGAAGGCTTGAAAGCTGGTATTATAGATGCCGGAATTCTTATGGGAGTATTATTACTTAAGTTACGGCCTTTCTTTGCGGCTCTATTTTTTATACTAAAGCGCCCGAATCGGCTTAATGATACATGTTCTTTGTTTTGAATATGTTCTTCAACAGACTCAATAAAGGCTTTTAGTATAGTTTCGACGGTATCTTTTCTACTCCCGTTTTATTTACTATTTCTTTTACTAATTCTCTTCTTTGCATGATATTTTATTTTAATAATTAATCGAATGAAATCACGAAGGAGCAGGGAACCTGACAGAGTTTATAACAAAAAATCCCCAAGTTTTCTATCCCTGCCGCCATCGTGTCTCAACCAACTTATTTTACTTCAATTACCAGGTACTTTGATTCACTCCAGAAGGAAGGAGTATCGTTAATGTAAAGGGTGTCTGAGTTTTTGTTGCCCGATACTTTATAGGAACCCGATGGATGACTCGTAACCAACCTTACAAACTTTCTATCCAGGGGAATACTATGCAGTCTTGT